>RCNB010000084.1_pt1 | contig 69866 bp, 60 predicted proteins | sample 2041321 | NCBI WGS metagenome assembly RCNB01 (sample SAMN09708232, study PRJNA481090) | Marine sediment metagenome, whole genome shotgun sequencing project. | reverse complement strand
GTTTGATCGAGGCCATTCATCGGTTCAGCGCATCTTTTCGGATGCTGGTGGGATACGTCCACGACAACGAAGTCGATCAAGACTGGCGCGGGTTGTCTGGCCATCGCTTGACCATCGCCCGGCAATCGCCCGCAATCGCGTGACGCGCCAGGGTAAAAGCACCTGCTGCCACGCACCGCCGCCGCCTTCACGTCAGCATGCCCGATTAACCACTCGTCGCCGAAATGAAAGCCGATGCGGTGGCTAACAGCGCGGTTCCGGGAGCTGGCTGATTCGGGCTGGTGCTCATTTTATTGCCGGGCACTGGGCGGGCTTGAGCGCCGTTCTTGCGGCAGTAGCGGATCTCGGAATCGAGCCACAGGGGCTATCCGTTGTCCGATCCGGAAGACCTGGGATACTATGGCCTGCATCAAGTGTGCCGAACGCATTTGCAGATTCCTGGCGCCGAACCACCTTCGCCGCAGACACAGGAACTACATGAATGGGTTGCGCCTCGCTAAATTTATCCTCCAGAATGAGGGTTGCCGTGAATATGACAGTCTCAGGTTCGAAAACTCTGCAGGTACTTCGGCGCAGGTTCGCAGCCGCGCTTGTCTCCCTTCTTGCACTGGTTTCGTTGAGCGCTGCGGCCCAGATGTCCGGCGAGCAGCCCATAGCCCCAACGTCCAATCTCGACGTGCCCGGGGAAAAGGAGCGACAGCGCGTCAGGTCCGAGCTGATTGCAAAACGTCTTGATTCCGTGCTGCTGCCGGCCATGCGGGCGCACGGCATCGACCTTTGGCTGGTCATGAGCCGAGAGCACAACGTCGACCCGATCCTCTCGGAGATTGGCGGTGGATGGGGCGGCGTGCGCAACGCCTATCTTTTTTACGACAACGGCGGGGACAAGCCTGAGAAGGTCTTCATCGGTTCGCACGAGCTTCGCGATCGGACCATTGCCGAGAGTTACGATGAGGTCATCTACTACGGCTACACGCAGGCCGGCATTCGGCCGCATCTCCGCGAGTTCATCGAGTCACGCGATCCAAAACGAATCGGCATAAACGTGTCGGAGACGCTGCCCATGGCAGATGGCCTGTCGTGGAGCCTCAGGAATTTTCTCGAGGCGGCGATCGGTCCGAAGTATGCGTCCCGCCTCGTGTCGGCCGAGCTGCTGGTGCGCGATTTTCGGACGAATCACATTCCTGATGAATGGAGCGCATTCGAGTCACTCTGCGAGTGGACCGTCGCCTGGGAGGAAGAAGCGTTCAGCAATCACGTCGTGAAGGTCGGTGAGACGACCGCCAATGACATTTTCTGGTGGATGCGGGAACGGGCGCTGCAGCTGGGGCTCGATACCGAGTTCCTGCCTGGCGTGCGGATCGCCCGCCAGGGCGTGAATCTGCCGACCAACTCTGCCGATCACCCGGTGCAGCCCGGCGACATTCTGTCGGTGGATGCGGGCCTCGCCTACATTGATTTTCGTACCGATATCAAGCGCACGGCATACGTATTGCAAGCGGGTGAAACCGAACCGCCTGCGTCGATTGCTGCCGCCTTTAAAGATGCGACCCGGGTGCGAGATGTGTTCGCCGATGCGTGGCAGGTTGGATCAATCGCGCACGAGGTGTACGACGCGGTTGTCGCCGTGATGGAAAAGCAGGGCTATCGCTCGGCGAACGCATCCGGCGGCGTGCCGAGGGAGGCTCATGAAGATAAGGAAGTCGGCTTTTATTCGCATTCGGTCGGCAACTCAACGCATGATATCGGCGCCAGGGTGGCCATCGATTGGCCGTTTGCCTACGGTGACCGGGTTCGCTATGCGCTTGCCGAGAACGGCTGGTACTCGGTGGAACTGCACGTGAGCAACCCCATCCCGGAGTGGCAGAATCGCGCTCTGCAGGTGCGAATTGAGGAGAACGCCAGCCTTGACAGCCAGGGCATTCGCTACTGCGCGCCGCCGCAAAAAGAGCTGCTCGTGATCTCGACGTCGGCGCAATAGCGTCGGAATTTCGGGCTACTTGCCGACGGATTGAAGATGCTGGCTAGTTTATCGGTAGCTGCTGCTGCCGATGCAGTTCGCCATAGACCTGTCTGGCCTCCACCGTTGTAATGTCCATCTCTTCCTGGGTGAGGCAGACTCGCTCGCTGCGATGGGAAGCGGCCCGCTTTACTCGCCGACAGACTCTTTTAGTCTTGGGCGGTGCCGTGTTCATGACGGTTTCAACGCGCGGAATCCCGGCGACCGAAATAACCTTGTTGCTATCTTCGGTGGCGGATTCAGTGTTTGCCGAAGTACGGGTCATGACCGCGGGTTCACCAGGGCCATTGCCGTTACTTGCAGCCGTCGAAGTCGGCGTTTCAGCGGGATCGGCGTCCTGAGTCTGAGACGACGAAGGCGTCGTTGAGGCACAGGCGCCGGTTGTGAGTATCGCTGCGACGGGCAAAAAAAGACGTAGCATTGCGTGCTCCTTTTCTCTTTTGATTCGAGATCGAACCAGTGCAGCAATCCGCCGCGCGACTTTCTGCCAATTGCGGCCTTCCTAAAGGCTGCGGCCAATCTCGCTGGCTATGAATGACGCCGTGCCATGCTTGGCAGATCGACCGAGCTTGGCAATCGCGGTCAGGCTCCGATAGAGCATTATCGTATTTCCGGTTCGCCGAGAACTACAGGTTGACGAGGAACACCAGCCCGATTGCCGCAGGCACAACGAATCGAACGAGAAATCGCCAGCTGCCGTACAAGCGGCCCTGCGGCAGCTTGAGCTCTTCGCGTGTGGCTGCCTCACTCAGGCTCCAGCCCGCCAATGTTGCCACGAGGACGCCGCCGGCCGGCATCATCCAGTTTGAGACGATGTAGTCGAGCGACTCGAAGATGTTGCGCGTCTCAAACGCCGGGATGAAACCGAGCGGGTGAAAGTTTTCGAGCGAACTAAAAGAAAACACCGTGCCGAGACCCGCTATCCAAAGTAGGAACGTTGTCGCCGCGACGATCTTTGGCCGCGACCAGCCGCTGTAATCCTCCACGGCGGCGACGATGGTTTCGAGAATGGTTATTGCTGATGTCAGTGCAGCGATGGCCAACAGGATGAAAAACATCGGCCCGAAGACGGCGCCCGCCGGCATGCTCGCGAAGGCGACGGGCAGGGTCACGAAGATCAGGCCCGGACCTTCGGCGGGAGACAAGCCGTTGGCAAACACCACCGGAAAGACCGCGAGTCCCGCTAGCAGCGCAACCCCGGCATCGGCTGCCGCCACCAGCACACTGGCGCGCAGGATAGAGCTCGTGCTATCCATGTAGGCGCCGATTGTGAGAAGGACACCAAGGCCAATTCCCAGCGAGAAAAACGCCTGGCCGACTGCGAGCATCACGGTGTCTGCATCGATCTTCGAGAAGTCCGGAACCAGCAGGAACGCAGCTCCCGCGGCCATATCGCCAGCGACCGTCGCGTAGCCGAGCAGTACGATCAGCAGTATGAACAGTGCAGGCGTCAGCCATCGCAACACGTTCTCCAGGCCCCGCCGAACTCCCGCTGCCACCGTCACCGCTGTGAGGCCAAGGAATACGGCATGCGAGACCATCATCCTCGCGGGATTCTGCATCAGCTCGTCAAGGTCAGCGGCCGTTGTGTCTGCGGTAACTGCGTCGAAGCCCTGTGTTACGGCGCGAGCAAAATAATCGATGGTCCAGCCGGCAATCACGCTGTAAAAACTCAGCGCAATGAAGGCACCGAGCGCCGCCATCTGGCCGTAGTAGCGCCAGCGCGGACTGATGCCGTCGCGCTGCTCGAGGTTGCTCATGGTCTTGACGACGCTGGCACCGCCGCGCCGGCCGATAAGGAATTCCGCAATCAGGGCGGGCAATGCAACAAACAGGATGGCGCCGAGGTAGATGATTACAAACGCGCCGCCACCGTTCTCGCCGGCAACATACGTAAACTTCCAGACGTTCGAGATGCCGACCGCGCTGCCGACCGCGGCTGCGAGGAACATGAGATTGGACGACCACCTGCGGTTGCCTGATGCGGGTTCGGCTGCGCTCATTGCGAGGGGCTTGCGGTCTGCAGGTTGGTCTTCAGTATGCTGGCATGGACGCCTTGCGGATCGCGCTCAAGGTCGAAGGGATCACCCGGCGACACCGACAGCGTTTGCAGCCGCTCTGCCAGGCGCTGCCTGTCTTCTTTATCGAGGGTGAGCGCGCCGAGCTTCAGGTTCTCATCGATGCGTGAGCGCCGCCCCATGCCGAGGATAATCGCCGCAACGCCCGGCTGATCAAGCACCCATCGAGCGGCGACCTGGTCGCTGCCGGTGGCATGTTTGACGGCAATTTCGTCAAGTAGCTGAAGCAGTGCCTGGTAAGCCGCCCAGCCGCCCGCTTCGTCGATAATCAGTCGGTATTTTTGCAGCGAGCGGTTCATGTCGCCGGGCTCCTCGCTGCCGAGGTAACGGTTGCTCAAAAAACCGCCGGCGAGGGCGCCGTAGGCCAGCAGTCCGACGTCGTGGTCGCCGCAGCACTTGATCATGGCCTTTTCCGGGCGCCGGTCCAGGAGCGAGTACTGCGCCTGCATGGAAACCAGCGATGCATCGATATCCAGCAGGCGTTGCAGCGCGTCGGTATTAAAGTTGGTGACGCCCAGCAGCCGGATCTTGCCGCTGTCGCGAAGCTGGAGGAGACGCTCGTACATCCGTTCGACGCCGTCGACGCCATAGTCCCACCAGTGAAACTGCACGAGATCCAGGCGTTCGACGCCGAGCCGTTTGAGCGAGCGCTCGATGATCGCGTCAATCCGCGGGTCGTTTAGCGAAGCCAGCGTGCTCTTGTCTGGCACGAACTTGGTGTGCACCTGGATCAAATCACGGTCCTGCCGTGAGTTGAGAAACTCGCCCAGCAGCTCCTCGGTGCCGACGTAGATATCCGCGCAATCGAAGGTGGTAAATCCCCGCTCGACCAGTGCCGCGAAGCGTCGCAAGGTATCCCTGCGCGACCCGAGCCCGCCGCCATGATCAGGGGTTAGCTGCCAGCAGCCGTTAATCACCCTGGCTATGGAATAGCCGGGCACGAGCTCGGCGCGCTGAACGTCAGTCATCGCTTTTGCTTTCAGACTCGTGGACCGGCGGAAGTGGCACGACGGTCGTTTCGCTGTGGCGGAACGTCGATTTGCCAGTTCTGGAAATTCTAAAGCGGGCCTGGCAGTTCGGGTCGGGGCAGGCGATGTCGCTGTCGGTCGTCATCCAGTCGTGCTCGTGGGTCATACGTTGTTTCGCCGGCAACAGCGGCAGGATGGCGGCTAATGCGTACATCGAAAACGATTGCCCGCTCGAAAAAACCAGGTCCTCGCCAGTAACGGTGAAACTATTTCCCGGCGAGTGCCGGCAAACCATGCTGTCGGGGTCGCCAATAACTTCGACTTTAAGATCCCACAGTTCAAATTCATCGTTCATGGCAGTCTGGACTCTTATTATAGGTAGCAGTCATCCTCGAAAGGTGACGGCTCGCCGGATTCTGGCGCCATCGAGCGTTTCCGGAGACATTCGGTCCCTGCGCAACGGCAAGGCTACTATATCGCAACAGCAGATCCTTCGGCTGGCAAGAACGGAGCACCCGCTAGCATCCTTCGCCGCGTTATCGTCGGGATTGAGCATTCCCCGGCGCTGACGACTTGTATAGCATTACGCTGGCCGTTCTCGCGTCCGCGCTCGCGTTTATCCGCTTAGTCGAGCGCTTTACAGTCCTGCTTCGCACTTTTGTGCGCTATGCGGCCATTTGAATTACTGATACCGTTGGCTGGCTTCCACTTAGTCGAATGCTGTATAGTCCTGCTTCGCACTTTTGTGCGCTATGCGGCCATTTGAATGACTGACACCGTTGACTGGCTTCCACGGAGTGATTGCCGTTGCTGCAATGCCCCGCCGCCGGTTCCACGTTGCAATTTCAGCCGTATGCAATGCCCACACGAGGCTTACTTTTGTGGATTCATACCCGAAAATCAGGAGATAAACATGTGGCGTAGCAGCGCGTATGGCTTAGTGATGACATTTTCTGTCCTGGCGGCAGCTTGTGCCCCCGGAGACGATTCAATGCCGGCCGCAGAGGCCGCCGTCGGTATGTCGGCCAGCATTACGTTTGGGGCTGACGCTGCTGAGGGCATCGCCGAGCTGGGCCTTACGGTTCCGGCCGACGGTCGCGTCTTCGTCATCGTGTCTCGCGACAGTGACGAGGAGCCGCGTCTCGGCACCGGCGTTGCCGGCCATCCGCTCTGGGGAAGAGATGTCGATGGCTGGCAGACTGGTGAGGCCACCGTTATCTCGTCTGCTGAAGAAGGCGTTAGAGGTTACCCGCTTGAGCATACTTCTGAACTGCCGCCCGGCGACTATTACGCCCAGGCGTTTATGAACGTGTACACGACCTTCAATCGCGCCGACGGCCACGTTATCAAAGCGCACCTCAACAGCGGTGCGTTCCAGAAACCCTTCAAGGCACCCGGCAACGCCTATAGTGACGTTGTGCCGTTCACCGTGACCGGATCCGGTGCGATAAACCTCAACCTGACGCTGGCGCACGTAATCCAGCCGCCTGCGCCGCTTAAAGAAGGTGAAGTGCTGCAGCAGGGAAATTTCGAGGACACGCCCTGGGTTAAGTACGTCAAAATTCGCAGTGACGTTCTGTCCGAATTTTGGGGACAGGACATGTACATCGGCGCAAACATCCTGCTGCCGCCGGGCTACGACGAACATCCCGACACCCAATATCCCGTGCTCTACATGCAGGGCCACTCATCCGGCCTGACGCCGGTTCCCTGGGCACCGGAAGCTTGGTTCAAGCCGGGTTACGAGGCCAACAACGCTGGCGTTGCCAACCAGCTTGATGGCTTCTACGACGGCTGGACCTCGGGCGACCTCTCCAAGATGGTGGTGATCACCTTCCGCGACGCGAACCCCTACTACGACACATCCTATTCGGTGAACACGGAAAACGTAGGCCCCTACCAGGATGCGTTGCTGAACGAGCTGATCCCGTATCTCGAACAGGAATTCCGCATCGTCGACGAACCCTGGGGCCGGATTCTCTCAGGCCGCTCAACCGGTGGTTGGGAAGCGGCCGCCATGATGATCTTCAATCCGGATTTCTTTGCCGGCAGTTATCCCTGGGCGCCTGATCCGATTGATTTTCGCAAGCTTATGCAGATCAACATTTACGACAACAACAACGCCTTCTACAACGAGCTTGAATGGCTGCGCACGCCGTTACCGGCGCAGCGCGAGACCGACGGCCTGGTGAACTACTTCGTGATGGACGAGCAGGGCTACGAGCAAACGGTAGCCGACAAGGATCGCTCGGGCGGCCAGTGGGCCATCTGGCAAGCGCTGTTCAGCCCGGTGGCCGAAGATGGCTACCCGGCGCCCTTATGGGATCCGGCAACCGGCATCATCGATGCAGAGGTTGCCGAGTACTGGAAGCAGAAATGGGACTTAAGCCATATCGTCGCCAGGGACTGGGCGACCGCTGGTCCTAAACTGGCCGGCAAGCTGCATTTCGCCGTTGGCAGAGTCGATAACTACTATCTCAACGAGTCCGTTTACCTGATGGAAGAACGTCTGAACGCCGTTAGCAATCCGGCATCCGGTGCGACCTTCCAGTACGGCGTAAAGGGACGGCACTCCTGGATCGGGCACAGCCCGAACGAACCGGAAAGGCAGATGACCTACGCGGAGTTCATCGACATTATTGCGGACTTCATGTCGGAAAATGCACCGTCGGGCGCCGATCTCGAGAGCTGGGATTACTGACCTGATTAAATCCCCGCGCAGGTCCGGCGGCGGCAGCGTGTTTGCCGTCGTCCAGGCAGAAGCGGGCTGGCTCGAATACCAACGAAAAAACGATAAGGAGAGAACCACACGCAAGCCAAGCGTGAATTAGTCTCAATGTCCGACACCGTTTCAAAGGTGTCGGCCTTGCTGCTGGCCTTAACGCTGGCATTTGCAAGTAATGCAAGGGCGCAGTCTTACGACGATCTCGTCCAGTTGTTCGAGGACTGGCGTAGCTTCGAAAGCCCGCCGATGCGCGATGGCGCGCCCGACTATACGGTGGCGCGGTTCAACGAGGCTTATGCGGAACTGGCCGACTGTCGGCAACGACTGAATGCGTTCAACATGAACGACTGGCCGATAGCGCAGCAGTTCGACTGGCACATTATTCGTGCCTAAATGAACGGCTTCAACTTCAATCACCGGGTACTGAAACCCTGGCTTCGCGATCCGGCTTTCTAGCAGACCATCTGGGATCACAAGAGCGACGTGCCCGGGCATGAAGGGCCGACGCACCATGGCGTTCCGAACTGTGATCTTATAGATTTCCGCTCTCTGCCAGCGAACAAGCGCGCATGGTGTCGCAGCTCAAGGTCATACCGCCGCTGATGCGCCGGGCCAGACAGAACCTGACCGGCAACGCGCGCGACCTCTGGAACGCCGGGATTCGAAACATCGAGACCCAGGGCGAACCCGCCGAAGCGATTCGCGAGCTTGTTGGCGAACGCCCCAGTGCCGAGATGACTCAGGCGCTCGGCAAAGGTGTACCGTGCAACACGAGTGCTAGTCGGTGCAGCTGGCCAATTAAAATAAGGTGCCAAGTCACACGGATGACGCCATCTATTCCGAGTGTTGCCGTGAGCGGGTCGGTGACGACCGCGTCGACGCCAGACGGATCGATCCAAAGCTGCTCGGCGAGTGCTAGTTCATTGCGGCCCTTGGCTCGCGACCACTCCGGCCAGTTCCGCACCTCCTCGGGATCTGCCAGTTCTGCAGCCCGCGGCGGTATCAGGAACTCATTAACCGGATCATCTGGCCTAACTCCGAGTAACTGTGTGCTGCGGAAAATGCAAGCGGCGACGAGTTCCTGCGACATATCGGCGCCCGACCAAAGTGCGGTCACCCGCGCACGAATCGGACTCGAGAGTTCGGACGCTATCGCCGGAAGCTCTGTTTTCGGGTCGAGCATTGGACCGCTTAAGTCCGGCCAAGATTTTGCAGCCGGGCGCTCGCTACGATTTCCACGAGCGCGCTTTACGACGCCGTCGCCAGTCGGCTCGCGGTTTTCGCCTAGTGCGATGCGAAGATCAGCAGAAGCAAAAGCACAACACGCCAGCAGCACTTCCATTACTCCGGACGTACCTAGCGCCTTGGCAATCTCGACTGACCTTTCACCATCTGGTCGCCGCGGATCGAGCAAGAAATGGTCGACAAGCGTCAAGGCCGCCGACTGCTTGGCGCTGAACTGTCCACGAGCGGCCATGTCACCAAGACGTTTGACTTGCGATTCCAAAAGGCCATCGTCGACAGCGGTGGTAACACGCACAGCGCAACAAAATGCGCAGCCACGAATCTGTGCGCAATGCAGTCGAACAGCCTCGATTACCGCAGGCGATAAGGTTGTCTTGCCCCACACGGCGTCTTCGAGCGCAACGAAACGCTCAAGTTCGTCAGGGTCCGCACAACCGAGTAGTGCCGCTGCGCCGATCGGATCGGTGCCGGTGGGTGGTAGGATGCTCATTGATAACTCCGTAGATTTACTCTGTTGCTGCAGACAATGAATTCAGTCGTTATTTACCTTTCCCAAACGTTAATCTGAGACACTTTAAATTGCATCAGATTTCAAAATTCATTTGCAATTATGGATTTTGAGCCAAACGCAAGCAACGCTATTTTGCGCTTCAACGGCGTAACTGCAGATCGTCACCACACACGTCGTTGCTGCTCAACCTTACATTCTGACCCCTCGGTGCAGGCTCGCGCCGCCAACTCGAGAACTTCCGTTGTCGCATGACGAACCGATTAATTTTCCTGCCCATTTGCTGGAGCAGACGCGACCAGGATGCACATTCCAAACGCAGTGGAATTAGTATGGATTTAATCATTGTCATTTCCTCTAAACCGGTGCACGTTATTGTTGAATCGGGCCTCTGCCGCGGTCCCTGCATCATCAGATAGCTCCGACGGTGGTTTGGAGCCCCTGGCCCGGGGCCGCGTCACGCTTGATGCCTCGAAAAGAGTCTGAAACAATCCGCGGACGAGTACAGGAGCCCTCATGGAATTGGAAGACGCCGTAAACGAACTTGTCGACCGCCAGGCGATCACCGAGCTGATCTACAGCTACTGTGAATGCTTCGACCGCAACGACCCCGACGGCGCCGCCGAGATTTTCACGCCCGACGCGATCATCGATTACAACCCAGACACACCGAATATCAGCGGGGCAGAGCTGGCCAGCACGATAGCAATCGGGCTCCGCGACACCTTCGCCGCGACCAGCCACCATGTAAGCAACGTGATGATCACCTTTAAAAGCCGCGATACGGCCCGCTCCCTGTGCTACGTCGATGCGTGGCACCGCTACCACAACGACGCCCCGGACGGCTTCCTGTGGGGCCGCTATCTCCACCGCTACAGGCGAACCGAGGCGGGCTGGCGGATCACCTCGTTGTTGCTTCAGGCCGCGGGCACCATCGACTTCCACCGCGAACGCATGCACGGCATCGGCCGCGCTTAACGACGCGGCTCGCCTCGCCTCGCACAGTAGCTTCCCCGCCCGGTCATTTGTCTCCGGGAAGGGGTTTACCGGCGACGTCCATCCAGACGGCGCGAGCCGCGTCGTCGAGACCGGCCATCTTCCACCGAATCAGGGTCACGGGGATCGTGCCGCGCGAGAGGAAATCGTTACGGAACTCGCCGAGGTCGAAATCGTCGTCGAGCTGGAATGCCCGGTGCCTATCTCAATCGAAGACGCCGAGTGATCGCAGGCCAGCCCGCAACTCGTCCAGCTGCTCGCCGTGCAACGGCTGCAACGGCGGTCGCGGATTGCCCGCCCGATAGCCCAACATCGCCATTGCCGCCTTGGTTGCCGGATACAGCGATCGCCCGTTGCTGGTGAAGAGCTCCGTCAGGCGCCGGCCGGTGGCTTGCAGACTGCGCGCCTCCTCGAGGCGACCACTCTCAACGGTGCGCAGCAAATCATATGCGCCCGGCAACCAGACATTCGGGAAACAGTCGATGAGGCCATCGGCTCCGGCGTTCAGGGCCTCCACCCCGAAAATCGAGGACGGGCCACAAAATACTCGGATCCTGTCCGAGACACGAATCAGGGTCGCGTGAAAATTATTCCAGTCGCCGGAGCTTTCCTTGATGGCAACAACACTATCGAGATCCGCAAGCCGGCTCGCCAGCGCCGGGGACAGGGCGTTCAGCGCATTGCCGGGAATGTTGTACAGCACGACGGGCAGCGAGACTCTGCGGTCTACGCTGCGAAAGTGCTCAAATATTTCATCTTCGGACAGCCGGATAAAATACGGTGGCAGAATGAGCGCGCCATCAACTCCCGCCTCGCCGGCCGCATCGCTGAGCCGCAACGTTTCGTCAACGGTGATGCCGCCGGTCCCGGCCAGAACCACGCCACGATTTCCTGTCGCTTCACGGCCCAGCCTGAAAAGCATTACGCGTTCGTCGAACGACAGCGACCAGAACTCCCCGGTGCAACCTCCGACAAGAATGCCGGCCGCCCCGGCGTCAAACTGGCGCTCCACATTTTCACAAAACGCATCGCGATCAATCTCGCCTTGCTCATCGAACGGTGTTATTACCGCGGGCATCGCTCCCCGCCAATTTACGCTGTCTCTATTCATCGCCAGTTCCGTCAGTAGTTCTATTCCGCGTTCAGCCGGCGGCCATCGTCCGGGTCGAAAATGTGCAGCTGTTCGATCACGGGTCGCAGCCGGACTTCGTCATCAACAGACCACTCGCAATTCGGCGCGACGCGTGCCGTTAGCTCGACACCAAAGTAATCAAGCATGACGATAAGCTCATGGCCGACCGGTTCGATGACGCTGACTCGTGCGCTCTGGCCCTCGTCATCGAAGCGCAGCGCTTCAGGGCGCATGCCGAGGCGAACGGGTGTTCCGTCGACAGCAGGCTGGAAGCCCTGCGTCAGCTGCAAGGCCCCAAGATCGAGCCTGAGCTCGCCGTGCCTGAAACTGCCATCCGCAGCAAGCTTGCCATCGATGAAATTCATCGGCGGTGTGCCGATGAAACCGGCCACAAACTCGTTGGCGGGCTTGTCGTATACCTCTTGCGGTGGTGCAAATTGTTGCAGTCGGCCATTGCGAATGACGGCAATGCGATCCGACATCGTCATGGCCTCGAGCTGGTCGTGAGTAACGTAGACCATGGTGCGGCCAATTCGCCGTTGCAATCGAATCAGTTCGGCACGCATGTGCGCACGTAACTTGGCGTCCAGGTTCGACAGCGGTTCGTCGAGCAGAAAAATCTGCGGGTCGCGCACCATGGCCCGCCCCAAAGCGACCCGCTGCTGCTGGCCACCGGAGAGTTCGCGCGGTTTGCGCCGCAGCAGCTCACCGAGTTGCAGGAGTTCTGCCGCCTGCTTGAGCTTTTCCTGGCGAGCAGCTTTCGACAGACCGCGCTTTCGCAACGGGTATTCGATATTGCCTGCGACCGTCATGTGCGGGTACAGGGCGTAGGTCTGGAATACCATGGCAATGTCCCGCCGGGACGGTGGCAAGTCGTTGACGACTTTGCCAGCAATTGAGATCTCGCCGGAATCCGGTTGCTCCAGGCCTGCGAGCATGCGCAGCAGGGTCGTCTTGCCGCAACCGCTCGGACCGAGAATGCTGACGAATTCACTGGCACCGATGTCGAGATCAAGCGCGTCAACCGCCGTAGTCGACCCGAACATCTTTGTGACGTTGCGTAGAGTAAGACCGCTCAACCTTTAACTGCCCCGGCGCCAAAACCGCGCGTTAGATATTTTTGCAGGAATACGAAAACCACCAGCAGTGGCACGCTCATCATGACCGAGGCAGCCATCAGTAATGACCACTCGATATTGAAAGAGGTAACCAGCATGTTCATTACGCCGGTTGTCAGAGGCCGGGAGGCATCGCTGTTGATCAATACGAGCGCGAACAGGTATTCGTTCCACGCGAGAATGGCGGTGAACAGGGCCGTCGAAATAATTCCGGGCGCGGCCTGGGGCAGAATCACGTCGATAAAAGCCCGGAAGCGACTTGCCCCATCCACCATGGCCGCCGCCTCCAGGTCAGGCGGAATGGCTGACATGAACGATCGAAGCAGCCACAACGCATAAGGAAGCGCAAACGTCGTATAGGCGATCACGAGACTGAATAAAGAGTTGACCAGCCCGAGCGCCGCCATCAGGAAATAAAGCGGAATGACGAGGACCACGGAAGGCAGCAGGTACGTGAACAGTACCGCGCCCGCAATAGTCTCGCGCCCCGGGTAGCTGAACCTGACGAGACTATGTGCGCCGAGTGTCGCGACGACGATCACGAGTACTGTCGTACCGCCGGCCAGGATCACGGAGTTCCGGAGGTAGGTAAGGAACGGCGTCTCGGTCAACAGTCGGCGGTAGTGTTCGAACGTGACTTCCTCGGGGAAAAAGGCCGGCGGGATAAGGAACAGTTCAGACTGCGGCTTGATCGACGTAGTGATCATCCAGACCAGCGGCAAGGCGATCAAGAGAATCACGCTCCATGCAAACAGGTTGAAGAGGCCGCGGCGAAGCAAGCGTGGGATGTAACGCATCGTTCAGTCCCTCGCCTTTCTGAGATAGATAAGCATGAACGTCAGCATAAACAGCATCATCAGGACCGCCGTGGCGGACGCGACGCCCATGCGGTTCATTGCAAATGCCTCCTTGTAAACCATCAACGGCAGGGTTTGCGTGGCGATGACCGGCCCTCCGCCGGTCAGCAGGTAGATCAGGTCGAACTCCTTGAAGTCCCAGATGGCACGTAACATCACGATGACGACGAGGACGCTCTTGAGCTGGGGCAAGGTAACGTCGAAGAAGCGGGCAATCGACCCTGCACCGTCAATGGTAGCCGCCTCGTACAACTCGTCCGGAATGGTTTGCAGCCGGGCAAGCACCGCAATGACGACGAAGGGAAAATATTTCCACGCGCCGATAAAGATCAGGCTGAGCATCGCGTTCGGCATCCGGCCCAGCCAGTCGACCGGCATGTCGAGGAAACCGCTCCACATGAGCATGTGATTGACGATGCCGTACAGGTCGTTGAACAGCCAGCGCCAGACCAGCACCGCGACGACCGTCGAAAGAAAATAGGGAAACAGCACCAGGCTGCGTGCGAGCGAACGAAACACCATGTTCTGGTGCAGCATCAGCGCGACGAGCACGCCAAACAACAACTGCAGGGTCAGGGTGCCCAAAGTCCACAACAGCGTGTTGGCGAGCGACCGCCAGAATTCGCCTTTGGCCAGGAGCTCCTGGAAGTTGGCCAGGCCCACCCATTCTCCTTCCATCGTGGGTGTATAGATTGAGAACAGGCTGAGATAGATGGCCGACACCAGCGGGTACACGATCACTGCGCAGAACACGAGGATGGTCGGTGCAATGAACGCGAGTCCGAGCAGATTGTGCCGTGCTGCAAGTGTAAGGCCGGGCTTTGCCTTCTGAGTGTTAGTTCCGGGTGTCATGGGAAGATTGCGGTAGCCCTGCCTCAGTATTTCATGATTGCTTCGATTTTCCTGGCAGTGTCGCCGAGGACTGTGCGAGGCTTTTCATCATTCAACGCGACGCGCTGCACCATTTCGGCCAGCACACCGCTCTGAATTACGGCGCCCGCCCGCGTATTCGGCTTGTGCCGGGAGGTCTCCCAACCGAGATTCCTGCCTTCGGCGGCAGCGACTGACATGGCCGAGACTTCGGATTCGTATCGCCTGATGACCGGGCTATCCAGGTACCGCGAATCACGGGCAACCGACTCGATGACTGGCAGAACATGCCCTGGTGTTGCATTGACCTGCCGGATGTAACCGTCTGTTTTGAACAGCCAGGCTGCAAACTTGCGGGTCAGCTCTTTTTCCGGTGCATCCGCAGGTATGAACACACCGGGATAGTCGTTGTAGGTCCAGGGTTCAACATCGGTACTGATGCGCGGATAGGTCGTGCAGGTGATGTGATCCGCAATCCGCGGGTTCTGTCGTGTCGCATTGATCAGCACACGCCCGGAATACAGGCCCGTCGCCGTCGCGCCGCTGACAAATGCCGTCAGGCTTTCACCCCAGCTGTAACCTGTTGCGCCGACAGGGCAGAACTCGCGCATGGATTTGTAGAATTCGAGGGCGGCCACCGCTTCGTCGCTGACGAGCGCGACATCAAGATCTGGCGTGAACACCTGTCCGCCTGCCTGGTGAATGAATCCGATAATGACGAGAGTGGTCATGCTGTTGCGTGCATAGGGCAGCGGCGCACCGTAGATGCCGCGACCCTGCATTTTGCTGCAGGCCGAGCGCAACTCGTCCCAGGTACCCGGCAGCTGCTCAATGCCGGCCTTGGCCATCATGTCGGTGCGCAGCCATAACATGTTCGCTGCCGAGTTGCCGATGCATGCGGCGGCATGCACACCCGGCTCAAGCTCGTAAATTCGGTTCGCACCGTCGATAAAGCGGTCTTTGCCAATTGCAGCAAGCACCGGATCGATCGGCTCCACCAGCCCTGCCTGCCAGTAATCGGCAACGGCGAATGACGGCAGATGAGTCACGACATTTGGTGCGGTGCCACCGGCGAATGCGGCGGCCAGCTGGGCGGCATAGCCCTCATCCGAGATCCGTTCAAAGACGATTTTGACCCCCGGGTGGGCCTCCTCGAAAGTTTTTATCTGGTAGCGATAAGCCTCCATCTGCTCCGGCGACGACTGGGTCGACCACCAGCGCAGCGTCGTCTTCGCCTGCGCGCTCGACCAGGCCGCAGCAGTAAGCACGGCCGCGCCACCACGCAAAGCATCACGACGGGTAATCCGTCGGGTAGCTCCGTCGTATTTAGAATCCTGCGTGGTCCGTTTCATCTTGTCCTCGCCGCCGCGTATCATGAAAGTGCGCGATGCGGACAGCTGTTCGCTCATGGTCGTGCAGATGCCACGGAATTGCAAGGTGTGCGACGGACAGCGTAGCCACTGGCGGGCCGTGCCGACGGCTGTTGGCTGGCGCGGGTTACAGAGTCGATTCGACCCGGGTATTGACCGGCAAAAAGGCAACAGAGGCGTTGTTCGGCAAAGAGAGCAACGTCGCGACCAGGCCTGCCACGGTGCCCGGCGCGAGCCGGCCGGCGGCGGGCGTCACGAGCGCCAGCCCGGCAACCATGTCGGTATCGACCGCGCCCGGGCATAGCGCCGTTGCGCGCACGCCGTCGGCGTAGCCAAACTGGCGTGCTGCATGCGTCATGGCGACTAGCGCGTGCTTGGACATCGTATAGCCAACCGATGCACTGTTGTCGCGAAATCGCAGCCCGTCAGTCGATGCGATATTGACGATCCGGCCGTTGCCGCATTGTTTCAGCGCCGGCATGGCAAGCCGCGTCAGGCGAAACGGCGCCTTGACATTGACCTCCCAGAGATCGTCGAGGTCGGCTTCACTGCCTTCCTCGTAATTCACCTGGCGATAAATTCCCGCATTGTTGACCAGAGCGTGCAGTTCGCCGAAGTGTTGCAATGTACTCTCGATCCAGCGCTCGGCCGTCGCTGGATCGGCCGCATCGAACGACTCGATCAGCAGCTTCTCGGGCGGATGCCCGGCGAATGCCTTGCTCGTGACCGGCACGTCCCGCACTCCAAGGGACACCCGGTAGCCATCGTCAAGCAGTCGAGTGGCAATAGCAGCACCGATGCCTCGCGAAGCACCGGAGATCATGGCCACGCGCCCGCTGACATCGAGCATCTCGCTATCGCTGGTCATATCCCGCTCTCCCCGCGGACCTCAGAACAGGCCCTGGTAGACACCACCGTCGTTGATGATGTTCTGCCCGGTCATGAAACCGGATTGCTCGCCGCAAAGGAAAGCGACCAAGTCACCGCATTCCGACGGGTCCGCAAAACGACCGGCCGGACAGTTTGCCTTGCGATCCTCGACGATGGCCTCGTAGGTCGTGTTGCCCCGTTTCGCATGGCCGTGCAGATTGGTGTGCAAAGCGTCAGTGTCGAACAGCCCCGGACACACGGTATTGATGGTCACATTGTGCCCAATCAGATCACGAACCATCGCGGCGACCGCGCCGGACAGTGCCAGCCGGGCTGCATGTGAATGCGCGAATCCCGACTGCGGGAACTTGATAAAGCTGACCGACATGTTCACGATTCGGCCGAATCTGCGCTCGCACATACCCGGCGCAACCGACTGGATCATCGTGATCGATGACAGGAAATGGTCGTTCAACCATTGCAGCCAGGTATCGCGATCGATTTCATCGTAGGGGTCCGGCGTCTGCCGCACACCCGGGTTGTTCACCAGGATGTCGGGTGTCGGACAGGCTTTCAACAGCCGCGCGCAATCGTTCGGCGAATTGAAATCGCCGGCAACCGGCGTAATCGTGCGGCCGGTCGCATCGGCGATCTCTTGCGCCGTTGCTTCCAGTGCATCAGCACTCCGCGCCATGATCGTAACGTCGACACCCTCACGGGCAAGCGATTCCGCGCAAGCCCGTCCGAGACCGCGACTTGCAGCGCTGACGATGGCGGTCTTGCCCTCGAGTCCAAGTTTCATAACTCAGTCCTTGCTAAATGACGCGGCCAACAGCCGCGGTGGTACCCGGAAGCGACCGCCGAAATCCTGGAACTGCTCCCGCACTGTCGTAACCTCTGCCTGGTCGCCCTTGACAAGCACAGTAGCCGGCAACATCTGCGCATTGTATCGCGCAGCACATGGTTCGGTATAACCGCCGGTATCGAGAAACGCGACGAGGTCACCGCGCGTCAGCGATGGCATTTTTACGTGCTGGCCCAGTTCGTCCGAATTGCAGAGCGGGCCCACGAGATCGACAGTCTCGGCGCGCTCGGCCAATGCGTTTATGACCGGTACCGGATGGTAGTACCAGTTGAGTACCGCAGACCAGCTCAGGTGATTCGTCGACAGATCGAGGTTGACCCACTTCTTCTTTGCGCCTTCCTTGACGGCACCCACGGTACCGACCGACACACCAGACGGGCCGGACAGGGCACGCCCGGGCTCGAGCCGGAGTTTTGGCAGCGGCAAATCAAGCTTTTTCGCCTCGTCCTGAATTTCCTGGCTGCATAACCGGGCATAGTCGTCTGCCGTCGGTGCCGAGTCGTCGTCGAGTTGATTGCGCGGTCCCGTGCCGTACCACTTGCCGAAGGTCCAGCCACCGCCGATGTCGATACACGGTGGCGTCCAGCCAGTGTTGTCACGGATATAGCCGGACCAGGTAATCATCTCGCGCGCCATGATCGCGAAGTCCATGGCAACGTTCGACATCCGGCTCAGGTGGAAATGCGTTTCCTTCAAGTGAATATGCGGCATTTTGAGCGCGCGTTTGACGATCTCGACGGTTTGTTCTCGCGTCATGCCCCACTTGGTGCTGTCACTTTGCTCCTTCATCGTGCCGGGTCCGTGCATCGCAACGCCTTCGCGCTCGGCGAGCGGATCAAGATCGAGTTTCAGGCGAATGCCGACGTCGGCATGGCGCCCCTGGCGCTTGCAGACGGCGTCGATGCGATCGAGTTCGTCCATCGCATCGATATTGATACAGAGGCCGTTCGCGACCGCCATCTCGAGCTCTTCTTCCTGCTTGTTCGATCCGTTCAGTACCAGCGTACTGGCATCGGTGCCCGCGAGCAGAGCAAGGTACAGCTCATTGACGCCGAAGCAGTCACCGCCCGCACCCTCCTGGTTCATGATGTGGCGATAGGCAAGTCCGTTGTTCGATTTGTTCGCAAACAGGATCTCGGATTCACCCGGATAATGCTCTTTGAAAGCATCGCGAAATACCCGGTAGGTATAGCGAAACTGGCTCTCACTGATAATGAAGAGGGGCGTTCCAAAACGCTTTGCCAATTCGGCAACGTCGCAGTCTTCCACCCACAGATTACCGTTGTCACCAACACCGATGAACTCGCCGTAGTTCTCCTTGAATTCTATCGGCGTCAGTTCCGGACAGGCTTCCGGGCGATTATCGTCCATCCCCATAGCGTTACACCTCCATATAAAAGTCTTGTCGATGGGTCGTTTCTACCGCCGGGCCGGACACGAAACGCCGGCCGGTCGTGCCACGACCAGATCACCGGATACCTCTCGCGACGGCCCGCGCGATTTGTGAACATTCGTGCGCATATCGCACAGTTCGCCGGCGATGGTGTCTGAATTCCGCTCCGGGCGCAAGCCGCACATCGGTCACGCGGCCGCGAATCGGTTGGGTGACAACGCCGTTACAGGGAAACCGGGGTCGCGCCCTGCCAGCTGCTCGCACAAGAGCTGCGCCAGGCAAGGACCGAGCGTGTAACCCGCGTCGCCAGGAATGAGAAAGTGAACTGCGGACGCCGCGGCAACGTTGCCGAGAATTGATACTAGGTCTGCCGTAGGGTTGATGCCTGCCCAGCTACGCAACACGTGGAATTCAGCCATCCCCGGGACCAGCCTGGCCGCCAGCGCCAGGTTACCTGCCAGGCTGCCTGCGGACACGGTCGGCACGCGCGGCGCAAGTCCTGCTCCGGCCGGCCAGCCGCCGCCGATCACCACGTGGCCACCACCAAGCTGCTTCATCGTGATCGGCCGGGACGCATGTTGCACGAGGTGTTGCATGAACGGCTCGGCCGCCTCGGTAACGTTCATGTGTAATGGCTCGGCAACGATTGGAAGATCTATGCCAAGCGACATCGCGATGGCGCGGCTGCCGGCGCCGGCCGCCACGATCGCGCGCCCTGCCGTGTAGCGGATATCGCCCGCATCAATGCGGACGCGGTCCTTGTCACATTCCATGTGATCGACGCGTACGCCATCGACAACAATCGCGCCAGCGGTGATTGCACGATCGCGAATCGCCGCGTTGGCCAACAATGGATCAACCTTGCCTTCGCGCGCGCAGTACGCGGCGCCTGCCAGTTTCTCGTCAAGGTATGGCGCGAGGTCGCGCAGTTCACGTCGACCGACTATCTGGGTGTCAACGCCGTGCGCGCGCTCCCTTGCACTCTTGCGTTCGAGACTCGCAAGGTCCCGTTCCGTCTCGGCGACCATCAACCCGCCTTTCACAGCAAGCCCGATATCGCTGCCGAGCTCCGCGGCCACCGCCTCCCAGGTGGCGACTGCCAGCGGATAAAGCGGCAAGCCCTGCTCGTAATCCGCGACCCGCCCGGGAAACAGCCGTTCGAGCCTGCTTTGCATCTGGACGTGCAGACTACCCGCGTTGACCGTCGATCCGGCATTGAAGCCATGATCCAAGCAAGCGACCGCCTCACCGTCACGCGCCAGGAACCAGCTGGCACATAGACCGACGATGCCGCCGCCAATCACGACTGTATCGAAGTCGAGGTTTGCCTCAGTCATCGATCCGGCCTCCGTCCAGGTCCGTAACCCTGAGCGGCCGCAGCGGCGGTCGCGGCGCCGCGGAATCGAACTCCCCCTGCACTCGGCCGCAACGACTGGCCAGCCGTGACAGCGCGACAGGCACGCAATAACGACCCTGACAGGGCCCCATGCCGAGACGGGTCCTGCGCTTCACGGCAGCAATCGTTTGGCAACCAGAGTCGATGGCGGCGTCGAGCGTGGCGGAGCGGACTTCCTCGCAACGGCACACAACGGTATCCGGCATGGTCGCTGTGGCAAATGCACCGCTGGGAGCATACAGCGACCACAATGCGGCCTGAAAGCGTCGCTGACGGGCCAGCTCGCGCCGCGCCGCGCGCTCGATGTGTTCGTCCCCAGCAAATTCGCAATCGCGGGCCGCGGCAAGACCAGCGATGATGCCCTCGGCCGCGGCAGCGGCGGCACCGCCGGTTCCGGCACAGTCACCGACCGCGAAAATGCCGGCAATGGTTGTGCGGCAGTCACCGTCCCGGCGCGTCACCAGCTGGTCGCGCAGCGGGTCGAAATCGTGACCGCAACCAAGGAGCCGCAGCAGTTCGTTATCCGGATAGAAACCGTAGCCCAAGCAGACCGTTTCAGCCTCAACACGGATGGCGTCACCTGCCTTGCCATCCGCACGGACCATCTCCGTTACGAGTGCCCCCCCCTCGCGCATTACGCGGCCGACGGCGCGATTGTAGAAAGTGGGCACTTGTCTTGCACGCAATGCCGTGACCATGCCGAGTCCGGCAAGCGTCAGGCGGGGCGACACCAGAAACATCCCGGCTGCGGCACCTGCGTGACGCAGCCCGGGACGTGGTGCCAGCTCGACAAGGCCTGCTACTCGTGCGCCGGCACGTGAGAGTTCCAGCGCAACCTGCAGGTTCAGCGGTCCGTTGCCGGCAAACAGTACACGCCCGGGCGGCGTCACGCCGCTGACCCGCAACAGGCTTTGGGCCGCGCCCGTCGTCATTACGCCCGGCAACGTCCAGCCGGGTACGGCATGGCCGCGCTCGTAGGCACCGGATGCGACGATGAGTTTGCCGGGACGCAGGATAGCGGGACCGTGACTGTCCGCCACGTGGATCTCTGGTCCCGGAAAGCCGCCCCAGACAATCGACCGCAAACGGATGTCCACACCAGCACGGGAAGCGCGCTCGATCAGCCGGCCACCATCGGCGAATTGCCTGTCGCGCTCAAGGCTCGGCGCCGGCGCCACTGCCGGTTGCTTAAAAAATTGCCCGCCTGCCTGACCGCGCTCATCCAGCAGCACGACATTGGCACCGGCTTCGGCCGCGGCGATCGCGGCGTTTAGCCCGGCGGTTCCGCCGCCGACCACCAGCACCTGCGGTTCCTCGACCGTTGCAGCCGTTCGCTTGTCCGAACGAAGTCCCGCCGAAGGGCGAAGCGCGATCTTCGACGGCTGGCGCTTGATGCGCATGCCATCTTTCGCCGGCGTCATACAGGCGCGGTAACCGGGCACGCCGTCGATCGTAACGAGGCACTCCTGGCAGACGCCCATGCCGCAGAACAGGCCGCGTCGCCCGTCGACCGTTTCGCGAAATTCACGCACCCCGCCCGCGATCAGCGCGGCGGCGACCGTGGTTCCTTCACGACAATGAAGTTCGGCCTCCTCGAACGTCAGCAGCAGCTGCCGCCCATTGCCGCCGGCGTTGCGACCGCATTGGTCCCGCTTCTCACTATCCGGCATTTCGTTGTCTCTCCATGCGTTCTCAGAATTCTGCCGGGCAGCTGAATTTGCACGGCCCCGCAACTGCGTCAGGCGCAGTTCATTCGTCCCCGTCTTTCAAATAGCGATTGAAATGCGACAGCAACCTGCCCAACAGGTAGCGGGCATGGTGCGGTTCTGCGGTCCAGCCGTGGGTCGCGCCGGGGGCAAACGCAAACTCAAAATCCTTGCCCTGCCTCATCAACTCCTCGGCCAGAACGACCGTGGTCTTGAATGGCACAACCTGGTCCTGCATGCCATGAATAATCAGCAGGTGATCCTCGAGCATACCGGCGTCGTGTTTTGCGAGCCGGTCGAATATTTCGGGATGCGTCGACGGGTCACGCACGATCGCCACGTCATCCGGGCCGAAGAATCGTGGATCCACGGCTGCCGCCGCGGCAACGCCGGCACGAAACAGGCCCGGATTTTTCAGCAGTGAGTAGATGGTCAGGGTACCGCCGTAGCTGCTGCCCCAGATGCCGATTCGGTCGGGGTCAACGTAGTGCAGGGTCTTCAGATAATCAACGGCACTGACCAGGTCTTCGAGATCGTCGCCGGCAAAATCGGTAAGGAACGCCTCGCGAAAATCGCGGCCGTAGCCCGTGCTGCCGCGAACATCTACCTGGACCACGATGTAACCGTTATCCACCAGCAGTTGTTGCACGGCGCTGTAGCGGCCGGACCAGCGGTTGCGCACGGTGTTCGAATAGACCGGGCCGAGCACGACCGGGTAACGACGCCCGGCCTCGAGCACTGGCGGTTCCAGGATACGCGCATGCAGCGTGAACTCATCCACCCGGCTCGGAAAAGAAACGTAACGACCGCTTGCCCAGGCGCGCTGCTGAAAGTCCTCGGGGGGAGACGTAGTCAGGCGGCGAAGCTCACGCTCACCGGTGTACGCGAGGTATAGCTCGGGCGGACTTGCGTCAGCGCTGTGGAGGATAGCCAGCCGGCTGCCATCAGGTGAAGGCACCCCGTTATTGGTCCCGGCCAGGGAGGTGATGCGCCGGGCCTCGCCGCCGTCTGCAGCAATGCTGAAGACCTGTTGTTCGCTGGGGTCCGGATCATTGGCTTTGTAGAACACAGCGTCGGCATCGGGGACCACCGAGAAATCACCCAGCAGGTCGTGATCCGGCATGGACAGTCGCTCATGGCTGCCGGTTGCCGGATCGAGCCGGTAGAGCCCGTAACGATCCTCGATATCGCTGGAGAACAAGACCTGCTGGCCATCCGGGTGCCAGGCCGAGGCAAATGACGTGTATATCCTGCTCGGCCTGTTGCGGTGCCAGATTCGCCTGATATCGTTGCTGTCCGGTTCCACTATATCGAGCCACCGGTCAGCCGCCGTATCCGAGGCACGATCGATCAACAACTGTCCGTCCGGCGACCATGAAAAGCCGACCACCTGATTGTGCTCGGGTTCTGGCAGCGGCAAAAGCTCGAGATGCCGGTCGTCGAAGCGCAGCAGCCCGACATGGCGAGCTTCGTTGGGGTCTCCCGGATAGCCGCGTCGAACCACGTTCGGCAGCGTTTCATCCGCCAGGTAGTAGGGAAACGGTACCTTGCGCTGCTGGCGCCGATCGACGTAGTGGACAGCAATGTAGCGCGCATCCGGCGACCACGCATAAGTCGGACCTCCCCAGATACCCGGCCCGATTTCCGCCTCGGGACGGCTGTATCGACCAACCTGCACGCTGGAGAGACCGGCTACGCCGACCTCGGTCAGGCGGACGATCGTCCCGTCGACCAGAACCACCGCCCACAGGTCGCCGCCTGCCAGGTAGGTAACCAGCCGGCCGTCCGGCGACACCCCGAGCTCGGACTTATTGCCGCCGTTCCGGGTGATTTGCTGCAGCCGACGGTCGGCAAGCTCGAGCAGCCACAGGTCGCCGTTTTGCAGGAATACGATGGCTTGACTGTCCGGTGTCCAGGCAATCTCGCTAACCGATTGCTCATCGACCCCGGTGAGGCGCTCTGGCGGGCCGCCGCTGCGGTCGGTAAGCCAGAGTTGCATGTTGCTGCGGGCCACGTCATTCCAACGGAAGGCCAGCCACTGGCTGTCGGGCGACCAGGTGGGTGAGGTCGGCGCAGTCCCGGTGAGGTACGGCTCGGCGACCAGCCGCTCGACAGTAAGTAATGCTGGATCAGCGCCGTCTGCGACGCGGGGCAGCGACACCGCTGCAATAACCGACAAAAGCACAACGCTGCCGACGGCCACGCTGCCGCCCATGCGATGCCGTCGGCAAGCGAACATTCGCCCGGCCATCAGCAGGTTCGGCTCCCGAGGTTCGCGCCTGGCGGCACATTGTCCCTCTCACATTTTCCTGTGACGCCGACTGCGGCATTCACACCGGGCGTGACGATGAAGTGTATGGTGATTTCTCCGTGGTTCCTGGCCGGAACGCAACGGCGTCTCCGACTTGTCATGATAAGCCGGCGTCGACCGGCAGTATTTGTCCAGTAATTCCGCCGGACATGTCACTCGCAAGAAACAACGCCGCTCTCGCCACGTCGTCTTCGCTCGCCAGCCGGCCAAGCGCGGTTTCTTCGGCCAACGCGGCCAGTGCTTCATGCGCGGAAAAGCCATCGGCAGCGGCACGCTCGTCTACTCGCGACTGCAACGCCTGGGTCGCCACTGGGCCGGGGCCCAGTGCATTCACGCGAATCCCGTGGCGGCCGAGGTCCAGGGCCGCGCTGCGGACAATGCCCAATACTGCGTGCTTGCTGGCGGTATACGCACACTGCAGGGGATGTGCCCGACGCGAGTTGAGCGAACCCATGGCAACGATGGAACCGCCATGTTCAGACATCAGCGGGACAACGTGTTTGAGCGTGACAATCACTCCGCGCACATTCACGGCGAAGACCTTGTCCCACTCATCGAGGTCGATCTCCTTGGTCTCGCTCCAGCGCGGCACGATGCCGGCGTTGGCAACTACGATATCGAGCCGACCGTAACGATCGCGCACTACATTGACTGCCTTGGCGATGTCCTCCTCGCGGGTCACGTCGCCGACTAGCATCTCCCATGCAGCCGGCTGACTGTCGTCAGCGCCGACGATGTCCAGACCATAGCCGCAGGCGCCCGCTTCTGCCAGGACTTGCACTATCCGCTTACCGAGACCCGCGGCGGCGCCGGTCACCAAGGCTACACGACCATCGAGCAAGGCGGTCATCGCGGCACGCTCGTCAGCACGATGCGAGACGGGTAACCGTCACCATGGTGCGCGGCATTAATTGCCACGACCGCCTGCGTTGCGCGGGAGTTTTTCTCGCCGTTGTTGAGGTTGCGTGCGAAGCGGGGAAAATTGCTGCTGGAGACTTCCAGCCGGTCTCGATTTCCGGCGCGGAACCCATTGCTGGTTGCCACCGGCCCGAGACGCAGTTCCACCACCTGCCCGTCCTCCAGGAAAACCTCGCGATCGTAGCCTTCACGGTAGCGTGCCCGCTGGATAGTCACATCCAGGTTCCATGCAGTGCTGTCGGGATCGACATCAACAAGCTTGGCCGTGAAGTCGGTATCCCGCGCATTCGAGGAAACGTACAGAACGACCTCAACCGGTCCGGATACCTCGAGGTCTTCCTCGAGCGTCGCGCGAGGGATATAGACACGCGTGGCCAGGCGCTTGCAATCGCGCATCGGCACCATCAGCATGCGCTTGATGCTCGCTTCGCGATCGAGCGCCTCGCGCCGCAGCTCGTCGCTGAATTGGTGAATTTGCGCACCGGCGGTGGCCGCCAGCAGCCACGGCATCGCCAGCAACGCCAGCTTGATGATCGTTCTTGGCAAGGTTGTTTCTCCCTCGTTGCAGACAGTCCCCGTTGGGCCAGGTCAAAGTTTGCGCGATTGCGCGGTAAAATGCGAACGGCCGTTCGCAGAGCGCCCGCCTGCGCGGCCAGATGGAATACCGAATAGGAGCAAGCCGATATCTGCAATCACCGCAGCTCTGCGCATCACTGCCTGGTGACTCTGGACTTCGTTCGCCTCGCAGCCGACCAGCGGGCCGCCACTGTCATTCTAGCACCGGTGCATCGACCGCTGGCGCGATCCATCCGCTCGGTGCCGGCCGTCGGTCGAGACGATGCAGGTTGACCGTAAAACCTTGGTCACTGCCGTTTTCCAGCATGCTGCGTCGCGCTATCAGCCAGTTGTCGCCTTGCCGCTCCAGGCGGTCCCGGTACTGCCCGTATACTGTTGCCGTGGAGCCGTCCGGACGCTCGTGCCAGGCAAGTACGTAACTCAGAGCGGTCGCCTCGACCGGGCCCGTAAAGCGAATCTGCACATTGGAGAGGTGATGCGAGGTTCGCGACCAGCGCCACATGCGCTCCAGCGAACGGGCCAGCGCGGCCCGCCCCCTGCTGTTCAGGCGCGTGTCAGGTCCGAAGTCGATCGTGCAGTCAACGGTGAATAATGCCGCCAGCGCATCAAGTTCCATGCAGTCCAGCAGCCGACAGTAGTCGACCAGCACATCGTGGATCGCCTGGCGGTCGGCTAGCTGCCCCTGCTCGTCGCCCATGGTCAGCACTCCCTATTCAGCGCAGGTAAGTCGCGCCGTTGATGTCGAGCGTCGCACCGGACAGGTGCCGCACACGGCCGCTGGAAAGAAATGCGATCAACTCGCCAACCTCTTCCGGCGGTACCCATTCGCGCATTGCCAGGGTTGCGGTCACCGCGTCTTCGCCACCCTGGAGCTTGGCGAAGTCGGTGGACATGCGCGTGCGCACGATTCCCGGCGCAATGGTATAGACGAGGACTCCATCGGCAGCGTAGGCGCGGGCCAGTGACTGCGCTACGGCCTTGATGGCGGCCTTCGACGCGGCATAGGGCAACATCGCCGGGTTGGTCACGCCGCGTTGGGCAACCCAGCTCGACAGCAGCACGATGACGCCTCCGCCACGCTCGCGGAAGTGCCGCACTGCCGCGCGCATCAGGCGCGCCGGCGCCAGTACGTTCACCTGCTGGTGGAGCTGCCAGGCACGCTGCCAGTCCTCTTCGCTGTCATCGATGCCACCATGCGGCCACATCATCGCGGCGTTCAGCACCAGCGTATCGACGTGCCCGCGGCACGCCAGCGCTGACGCCCAGAGACCGTCAACTTCGGCATCGCTCTGGTAATCGCCGGCGACCAGAAAGCGCCGCTCCTCTGGCACCCCGGCCAGCGCCTCGGTCGCATCGGCGAGTTCGGCCTGGCCGCGATAATGGCCAATGACAGTGGCACCGCGGCGACCCAGGATATCGGCGGCTACGGCGCCAATGCCTTGTGAGGCGCCGGTCAGCAACACGGTCCTGTCGCGCAGATCGGTCATCGTTTTTTGATTCGACATATTTTTCACAATGCGAACTGATGTTCGCAGTATTGTACCCTAGGCAATCCGACCACCGTAACGCCGCCGCATGCGGCCAAGGATCTACCGTGCCACCTATAGACAAACCCTGGGAACTCGAGCGCCAAGACTGGCAGGCTCTCGTCGGGCATGTGCGTGCGGGCCGGCCGCTCCGGCCGCCAACCTGGCCCGGCGGCGCACGCGCCGCGGTCGCACTGTCTTTTGACTGCGATCACGAAACTTTCGAACTCGGCGCTGGCCGCTCATCAGTCGGACGCCTGTCTTGGGGCGAGTACGGGCGGCGCGTCGGCGTGCCACGGATTCTCGAGGTGCTGGCCCGGCACTCTGTTCCGGCGACCTTTTTCATGCCGGCGGTCTGTGCCCTGATCGACCCGACGGAAGTCCCGCGAATTCGCGATGCCGGCCACGAAATCGGCATGCATGGCTGGATCCACGAAAACAACTCGCAGCTGGATGCCGCAACGGAACTCGAACTCATGCGTCGATCTTACGACGTACTGGCCGAGCAGCTGGGTCAGCCGCCGGTCGGCTTTCGCTCAGCCAACTGGGATCTCAGCCCGCACACGATCGATCACGTTCGGGATCTGGGGCTCGTCTACGACAGTTCACTGATGGCCGACGATTCCTGTTACGAACTGGTCACAGGCGGCGAAGCAAGCGGTGTCGTCGAAATTCCGGTCGAGTGGCTGCGCGACGATGCCGTGTACCTGTTGTTCAATCGCGATCCTGCGACACGGCCGTGGACAACACCGGACGAGGTTTACCAGATTTTCCGCCGGGAACTGGACGCTGCCTACGAAGAAGGCGGACTGTTCCAGCTCGTGATGCACCCGTTTGTCATCGGCTACCGCTCACGTATCTGGTTACTCGATCAACTCATCCGGGACGCGAAGGACAAGGGCGATACGTGGTTTGCGACCCACGAACAGGTCGCGCGCTACGTGCTTGAAAACGACGGCGGCGCCAGCCCATGAAATAATGCGGCGGCCGGGACGCTGCCCGCTTCGTTCGCGCCACAGGTCACGAACGTTGCCCGTCAGTCCAGGTGGCCTTCCTTCTTCAGTTCCCCGACGACCTGGTCGAGGGCGTCGCGAATTCCCGTCACCAGCGTGTCTATCTCGTCGCGGTTGATGATCAGTGGCGGCGAGAAAGCCAGTGCGTCGGAATTCGGTAGTGCGCGGGTAATGACACCGTTATTGAGTGCCCTCTTCGCTACACGGCCGGCGACACCGAGGCCGGTGTCGAAAGGCTCAGGAGGATCCTTGCGCGCAACGAGTTCCACGGCCCCGATCAGGCCTAGTCCGCGTATTTCGCCGACATAAGCATGATCGGCGAACGCGGCCTGCAGACGCTCATGCAGGTACTGCCCCTGCTCTGCGGCGGCGCTGACAAGTCCGTCCCGTTCGATCAGGTCAAGGTTGGCCATCGCAGCCGCCGCTCCAGTTGGGTGGGCGCTGTAGGTATAACCGTGCCCGAATACGCCGAAAGTCTGTCCGCCTTCAACAATGGTTCGCCACACGCGCTCTGACACGAGGCAACCCGAAAGCGGGAAATAGGCGGACGTAACACCTTTTGCGACCGTCACGAGGTCAGGGACAAGGTCCATCGCTTCGCAGCCGTACATGTGACCCAGTCTGCCGAAGCCGCAGATGACCTCGTCGGCGATTAACAGGATGTCATTGGCTTCGAGGACTTCACGCACCGCCTTGTGGTACCCGGGCGGCGGCACGATGACGCCGCCGGCACCCATGACGGGCTCGAGGATCATCGCGGCAATCGTATCCGCGCCTTCTTCCGCGATCACGCGCTCCAGGTCCGCGATGAGCTTGTCGACAAACTCCGCGTCACTGAGGCCGTGGCCTTCCCACAGGCGGTGCGGCGCCATCGTGTGCTTGACGAACGGCAGCGGCAGATCAAATCCGGCATGCACGCCAGGCAGGCCGGTCATGCCACCCGCCATGATGGTCACGCCGTGGTAAGCCCGCTGCCGCGACAGGATTTTCTTCTTCTGCGGTCGGCCGAGCACATTGTTGTAGTACCAGGCCAGTTTCACCTGGGTATCGTTGGCGTCGGATCCCGAGTTGCCGAAAAAAACCTTGGACATTGGCACCGGAGCAGACCTGACGAGGCGCTCGGCAAGCCTTGCGGGCATGTCGCTGCTCATCGATGAGAATGCGTGGCAATAAGACAGTTTCATGGCCTGCTGTTGCATTGCATCAGCGATTTCGCGACGGCCGTAGCCGACATTGACGCACCACAGGCCTGCCATGCCGTCTAGATAACGTTTGCCGGCCTCGTCCTCGAGCCAGACGCCCTCGCCGCGCACCATCATGGCAGCCGGTCCATGCTGTTCGTGGTCAGCGAGGCCGGTAAAGGGATGGAATGCGAAACGGCGATCCAGTTCGCGCAGGTTCTCGTTGGGGGTAACGACTTCTTCGACGGTCACACGGCCTCCTGGGTGACTCGGCTGTCAGCTACCGCCGACACCAAATCGAACAATTGTTCACTAAGTACCTTAGTTTTCCCACAGCATCAAGAGAATTCGCAGGATATCGAGGGAAAATTCCGTTTTTATTGCGATACATTGTGCGTCATGAGAACATTTAGGCTGAATTCCCGAACTACCGGATCGAAGATGGAGCTTTCTCTCGCGGACCCCGCCCTACTGCGTGACGCACTGTATATTAATGGCGAGTGGCTGCGCCCCTCAGGCCTGGACGAATTCCCGGTAACAAACCCGGCAAATGGTCTCGAACTGGCACGGCTGCCGAAAGCCGGCCGCGATGAAGCACGTGCGGCCATAGACGCAGCCGACTCAGCGTTTCGTTCGTGGTCGAAGCTGGCAGCTAAAGAGCGCAGCCAGCTACTGCGTCGCTGGCACGACCTGATCCTCGAGAACATCGACGACCTCGCACGCATCCTGACCGCGGAACAGGGCAAGCCGCTTAATGAGGCCCGGGGCGAGATCGCCTACGGGGCCGCGTTCTTCGAGTGGTATGCCGAAGAAGCGAAGCGCATCTATGGCGAAACCATTCCCGCACCGAATACCGACCAGCGCATGCTCGTGCTGCGCCAGCCGATCGGCGTCTGCGCGGCCATCACACCGTGGAATTTCCCCATGGCGATGATTCCACGCAAGGCGGCGCCAGCGCTGGGGGCAGGCTGCACGATGGTGCTAAAGCCGGCCAGCGCAACACCGCTGTCCGCGCTCGCGCTTGCCGAACTGGCATCGCGCGCCGGCATTCCGCCCGGCGTGTTCAACGTGGTTCCCGGCAGTGCCGGCCAGGTCGGCGACGAGCTGGTGCAGAACCCTACGGTACGCAAAGTCACTTTTACCGGATCGACGGAAGTCGGCCGCGAACTCATGGCGAAAGCAGCGGGCACGATCAAGAAGTTGTCGCTGGAGCTCGGGGGCAACGCACCGCTGCTGGTCTTCGACGACGCAGATATCGACACAGCCGTTGCCGGGGCGATGGCTTCCAAGTTTCGTAACATGGGACAGACCTGCGTCTGCGCAAACCGGATCTTCGTGCAGGACGGCATTTACGACGACTTTGTTGCGGCCTTGGCCGAAGCGGTGTCGAGGCTGAAAGTCGGCGACGGCTTCGATGATGGTGTCGAACAGGGCCCGCTGATCGACGAGGCCGCCGTCAGCAAGACCGAGGAGCATCTGGAGGATGCAGTTGCACAAGGAGCGAAAATCGTGGTTGGTGGGCGACGCCACGCGCTCGGCGGAACCTGGTTCGAACCTACCGTTGTCGCGAACGCGACGCCGGGCATGCTCGTCATGCGCGAGGAAACCTTCGGTCCGCTGGCCCCGGTGTTTCGCTTTACGACAGAGGAAGAAGCGATCCAGCTCGCCAACGATACCGAATACGGCCTTGCGGCCTACTTTTTCACGCGCGACAACGCGCGTTTCTGGCGCGTCGGGGAAGCACTGGAGGCCGGCGTAATCGGCGTCAACACCGGCATCACTTCCTACGAAGGCGCACCGTTCGGCGGCGTGAAAGCCTCCGGTGTTGGCCGCGAGGGCTCGCACCACGGCATCGACGAATTCCTCGAGGTCAAATACCTTTGCGTGGGCGGAATCGAATCCTAGCAGCGCGATGCCCGGGCAGTCGCCAGCCGTTCGGGGTCAGCGAGTAAGCATGATGGCGCCATCGAATCGTGATTTCGTTAAATCGCTCGCGCGTGGTCTCGAAGTAATTCGCGTGTTCAGCCGCGCGCAGCCGCGCATGACGCTCAGCGAAATTTCACAGGCAACGGGAATGACACGCTCCACTGTCCGGCGCTTTCTACTGACACTTGTCTGCGACGGATACGCCGAGTCGGATGGCAAGTTTTTCTCACTTGCGCCAAAGATACTAGAGCTCGGTTACGCAGCCCTGTCGTCGATGACATTCCTGGACGATGTGCAGGTGGTTCTGGTCGAGCTTGCAAAGACACTACGGGAATCGTGCTTCGCGGCCATCCTCGAAGGCCACGATGTCGTTTACGTTGCCAACGCCACACTACCGGGCCAGATTGTCAACATTTCCGTCAGCGTTGGCAGCCGCGCCCCGGCGCACAGCGTGTCCACGGGGCGGGTCCTCGTTGCTGCCCTGCCCAGTGAGAAGCGCAAGGCCTGGATTGAATCGGCCCGGCTCAAAAAGTTTACTCCCAATTCGGTGACTTCCGCCAAGGATCTCGAAAGGCTGATCGACGAGGCAGATGAACATGGCTTCAGTGTCGTCGACCAGGAACTCGAAGTTGGCCTGCGTTCGATCGCGGTACCGATTCGTGACGGCGACGGCAACGTATTTGCCGCACTCAATGTGGCATGTCCCAGCTCGCGAATTTCGCCGGAAGAAATGCGTGACAGAATATTGAAGAGAATGATGGCCGCCTCGGCTGAGATTACGAACCGGCTGCAGGCTAGATAACCAGTCGATTTCAATTAGAGTCTGCCGGCAACGGTCGTCCGTATCCGATGCGATAGACAGCAACCAGTCAGGACTCCAGACCGCCCCAACGTGCCAAGCCGGCCTGCCCGGGGAATGTCCAACGGCACGCCGCTGCCGTCGGTGGAACACAGGATTTTGCGCACATAGCTGCCGGGAGTCACGGGACTGTTCCGAGCGAGCGTCGGTTGGCTCTCCGATTTAGCCGTTCGAGCTTTTGCGCTCTGATTTACGGTACTATGTCGGTGGAGCGAGGGACAGCATGGCAAGTCAGTCCGGGGCCATGCAAGCGACATGAGCCCGTTCCTGGCGCCAGGAACCCCGGAGATAGCAACTATAAAATTTCGACGGGAACGCCGGAGTGTGTTAAAAATTACGGCATAATTTTGACGGGACCGTGCTCTTGGAACTAGAAGTCAGTAATCGCGATTACGTTAATTCGCTGGCCCGCGGCCTCGAAGTCATCCGGGCCTTTACCCGGTCACAGCCACGCATGACGCTGAGCGAAATTGCCCGTGCAACGGGCATGACGCGCGCAACCGTTCGTCGCTTCCTCCTGACGCTTGTGCGCGAAGGTTATGCGGAGACGGACGGCAAGCTCTTTTCGCTGAAGCCGAAGGTGCTTGAACTGGGGTTCGCCGCACTTTCCTCTATGTCCTTTCTGGACGTCATACAGCCGGTGCTTACGCGGCTGGCGGCCAACCTGGAGGAGGCGTGTTTTGCTGCGGTACTCGACGGAACAGAGGTCGTCTACATCGCCTCGGCGTCACCGCGGAACCGGATCGTCAGTGTCTCGGTCAACGTCGGCAGCAGGGCGCCGGCACACTGCGTGTCCACCGGGCGGGTGCTGATCGCGTTGCTGCCAGAACAGAAACAGCTCGAATACCTGAAAAACGCCACCCTCACCAAGCTGACGCCAAATACGGTGACCTCCAAGGTCAAGCTGCGCAGCCTGATCGAGGAAACGCGCGTCAGGGGCTGGAGCATTGTCGACCAGGAACTGGAAATCGGCCTGCGCTCAATAGCCGTGCCGGTGATAGACCGTGCCGGCGAAGTCGTTTGCGCACTGAATGTCGCCTGTCCCAGTTCGCGAATCACGCCAGAGGACATGCACCACAAGATCCTACTCGAACTTCAGGCCGCGTCGCAGACCATTACAGCCGGTCTGCAACGCTAATCAACACGCCGTCGACTACCGTCGGCGCGCCGCACTCAGATTGCTAGCGGCTGGCCGGCAGCGGCTGCCGTGTCCAGAGCGAACGTACGTCGTCATCGAGGCCCGTCATCTCCCAGCGAACCAGGGACATGGGTAATCTTCCTCTCGCCATAAAGTCATCGTGAAAGTTCTCCAGCACGAAGTCGTCGCCGAGTTGCATCTTGCGATCGCCCAGCAGTTTCTGCATCTGCAACATGCCGATCGTGTAGCCAAGCCCGTAGCCGGGCGGCCTGCGCAGGTAAATCTCCGCATCTACCCTGGCGACATTCTTATCCAGGTACGGCGTGCGCTCAATCCAGTAGTCAACTACCTCGCTCACTGTCATCTCGTTCAGTTGCAGCCAAACATCCGCCGGCACGCGTGCAGCGCGAAAGATCCCGAAGATGTAGATTAATTCGCGCGTGCGCGGCCGCTCCTCGAGGATGCCGAGATGCATCATTCCTTCTTCGAGGTAGACACCCCAGCCCTCCGCCCGCGCACCACTGGCCAGGCGTCCGCGAATCGGATGATCGTTTTGTCGCTCGACAACACCGTCGAAACGATGGCCGGGGATGACGGCGTGCAGGTGGTCAGGCATTGGGTCACGGAACTGGACCTGCTCCCAGAAGTTGGGGCCGTCGGGCCGCACAATCCACGGTACGTTGGTATCAAGCTCATTGATGTAGTCCGGGATGGTGATCACGTCCTCCTCGACGAGAAACTTGCGAACCAGCGCGTCAGTGTCGTCGATGCGCTGCTGGTATTCCTCGGCCGAACGTGAGATCTGCAACTCCGGCAGGTCGCGGTTGCGGTGCCGTTCGAGCGCATACACTGCCCATAAGCGGTCGAGTTCGCGCTTGCCTAGTGTGACGATGTTCTCTGCGTCGTAAGGCATCAGCTTGACGTGCTTCAGGTACCAGTCGAAGTTCTCGCGACCGACGCCTGCCTTGGCCGTCATGCTGCCGCGGTTGTCCTGCAGCCAGTCGTGATAGCCCTGGACGGCATCCCGTGCCGCGACGACATCCTGGCGCAGCTCCGGCTGTTTGGCATTCACACGACCGAGCAGGTCGTTGTACCAGCCGAGCACACCGGGCGGCGGCGTTTCACGGTAGGGATAGCCGTGGCCGACACCATCAGCATTCGTCAGGTTGAAGATGGCGAGGTCCGCGTAATCGGCAGCAACGTTGGTCAGGTTGTGCTCTGCCTGCTCGAGCAGCAGGGAAATCGCTGCCAGGCGAGTTTTGAGCATGGCGAGGCCGTCGCCGCGTACCGGTAGTTCGACGAAGGTGAGCCGTAGCATCTGGTCGACGTAGAAGCCCGGGTCACGCGACCATGGTCGGGAAACATTGAGCAGGAACTCGTGCTGGTCGAGCCGGCTGCGGACAGCAAGAAAATCGACCTGCTCTTTTTGCGGCCAGTCAACAACATTCATGTCCTGCATGCGCTGTTGAAATTTCGTCAGCTGTACACGTCGTTGCGCGACGGCGCGCGGCCCGTAGTCCGGGTAGAATTCGGTTGGATTGCCGGCAACGTCCTTGAGTGGCTGCTGTTTCAGTGCTCTTGCCGGGTCCTTGTACATCAGGAATTCGTCGTACAGGTCTACGAGGTCTGCGTAGCTGCCGGAACCTTGCGGCATGCCGTTGTAGCGTGCGGCTACGGCGGGTAACGCAAGGAAGATGGTCAGTGAGGCCGCAAGCGCTGCGCCCGTGATCTTGCTGAAGTAAGTCATGGGGGAAATCCTCCGGTCGAATCGTGCTGGACGGATACTGCAATGCCTCTGAAGTAGCGTCGGCCCAGCGGGTCGCATAACGGAACGTTCGTATTCTAATCACCACCAGCCCGGAATCCGATTTCGGGCGGCTGCTGGTGGCGCTGATTTTGCGTGCACTACGGCCATCTGTTCGCACGTCAAGCAGAATGAGCGATCATCTATTTAATTTCAATGCATTTTGGGCGCCGTGCGAACAGGCAGGCCCCGGCAGCGGTTATTACATGGGCAAGGTTTAGCTCGAATCGCTGTTCGCCGAAGTTGCGCTGGACAAGGGTCGCAACTTCGACCTGAAGCAGTTCCACGACGAGTTCCTGGCCACCGGCGTCATACCGATATCACTGATTCGCTGGGAGATGACCGGCCGCGGTGACCAGGTTGCCGGAATGCGCGATGCGCCGCCGCTGCATGCGGCGCCGAACGACACCATCGACTGAACACCACTCACGAACATCGTCTTCTCGGCCAGAGTCGAGAACACTAATTCTCAGCGGAATACGTTGCCTTGATGACTGCATGGCCGATCGCGCATGTATCCACAACGGCTTGTGCTGGCGAGGCTAACATGCGCAGGTACTTGACAGTTTTTGTGACGCTGCTCTGCAGCACAGTCGCCGCGACGTCAGACAGCTATCTGTAGTTTTGCCGCTGTGAGTTCGCAAACAGTGTCAGGATCGACACCCGCGGCACACTCCTTGAGCACAAAGCCTTCGTCAGCGACATCAATTACAGCGAGGTCAGTAATGATCCGGTTGACGACACCGGTACCGGTTAATGGCAGCGCACAACGCTCGAGGAGTTTCGGGCTGCCGTCACGGGTCACGTGATCCATGACCACAACAACGCGCTTTACGCCGACTACCAGATCCATCGCACCGCCGACGCCCTTGACCATCTTGCCGGGAATCATCCAGTTGGCGAGATCACCGTTTTGTGCGACCTCCATCGCGCCAAGAATCGCGACGTCAATGTGCCCGCCACGAATCATCGCAAAGGAGTCGGCACTAGAAAAAAAACTCGATGTCGGCAACTCGGTAACCGTCTGCTTACCGGCATTGATCAGATCCGGATCAATTTCATACTCAAGTGGAAATGCGCCGACGCCGAGCATGCCGTTTTCGGACTGGAAGATAACTCGCACGCTGTCGGGAATATGATTGGCCACCAGCGTCGGTATGCCGATACCGAGATTGACGTAATTTCCGTCGACAAGCTCCCCGGCGGCGCGCTTTGCCATCTCGTCCCGGCTCCAGCTCACAGGTCACCTCCCGCGCTGCGCACGGTGCGCTGCTCTATAATCTTGGGAGCACGGCCTTCGAACAACCGATCGACATAGATGCCGGATGTGTGGATGCAGTCGGGATTGAGCTCGCCAGGTTCGACAAGATGCTCCACTTCAGCAACCGTGACTCGGGCCGCTGTCGCCATCATCGGATTGAAGTTGCGCGCGGTCTTGCGATAAACGAGATTGCCCTCTGTGTCGCCTTTCCAGGCTTTGACAAGGGCAAGGTCGGCCGTGATTGCGCGCTCCATCAGGTAGGTTTCGCCGTCGAACTCACGCTGTTCCTTGCCTTCTGCAACCACGGTGCCAACGCCGGTGCGCGTGAAGAAGGCTGGGATGCCGGCACCGCCGGCGCGAATGCGTTCCGCGAGTGTGCCTTGCGGCGTCAACTCGAGCTCGATCGTTCCTTCCAGGTATTGCCGCTCAAAGGTCTTGTTGGTACCGATATAGGATGAAATGGCTTTCGCTACAAGACCGTCATGCAACAGGGTCCAGAGCCCGAAGCCTTCGCCGGGCCGGTCCGCGAATTCGCCGCCGCAGTTGTTCGAGATGATCGTCAGATTACTTACGCCGCAGCGGCGCACTTCCTGGATGCAAAGGTCCGCAATCCCGCAGGCGCCGAAACCGCCGGCCATGATCGACATGCCATCGGCCAGCAGGCCCTCGAGCGCCTGCACGGCGCCATCATGAATCTTGCTCACCATCGTCAATCAGTCCGTACTACTCGCCCGTTTCTCGCGGGCCGCCTTTTTGCGTACATGGGCGCGCCAGGTCATTGCCCAGTTCTCCGGTTCGTCCAGCGATGCCGGCCCGGGGCGATGAACGGCCTGGTTATGTGGCGCGGTCTTGACGATGTCCGGGTTTTCGTACGCCTCGTCGGAAATCTGCTGTAGCACCGCAATCCAGTAATCAATGTCCTCGATCGACCACATCTCTCCGGCTTCCGGCGTAATCGGCTGAGGCACCAGCCACGGTTCGTGGGCCAGCCAGGGAGCGTCGACACCGAAGTCGACCATGCGATTGGAGACGTCTATGACGGACACGCCGGTCTCTTCGTAAAGCTGCTCGAGGCTGTAACGCGTCATTTCGATCCGCCAGCCATCGATTCCGGGGTGCGAGCGACTCACCCCGCGAATTTTCAGCAGCTCTTTCTCCATGTAGTTGTTAACGAGCACGGAAATGTCGGCTGCCTCGCGAATACCCTCCGCACCCATGGCACGCGTCCAGGCGTAGGCCTTGAGGACCTGCTGCAGGTTGCCAAGGTATTCACGCACGCGCCCTATCGAATGTTCGCCGCCCTCGTTGAGCACGTAACGGTTACCGTCCCGCTCGACCAGCGGACCCGGCAGGTATTCCGCCAGTTCGTCCGTGCAACCGAACGCACCCACGGCTGGGCCACCACCCCCCTTCGAAACGCCAAAGGTCTTGTGCAACATGAACATGCAGGCATCGAATCCGAGTTCACGTGCACGCAGGCGACTCATGACGCCGTTGAAATTGGCGTGGTCATAAAAACAAAGTGCGCCCGCATCGTGTACGGTCTTGACCCACTCCTTGATGTCCGGGTTGTAGATTCCCATGTCGTCCGGATTATTGATCATGAGCGCCGCGGTGCGATCGGACACCGCTGCCTTGAGAGCGTCGAGTGACGGGTAACCATTCTCGTCGAGCGGTAACGTGATGACCTCGAAACCCGCCGCCGCCGCCGTGGCCGGGTTGCAGGGGTGGCCCTGGATACTGGTGATGATCTCGACACGCTGACCGAGCTCGCCGCGCGCTGCATGCCAGGCGCGGGTCATGCACGCGAAAGTATACGCAGCGTCCGCGCCACCTGCCGGCTGGAACACGAAACGATCCATCCCGGAAAGCTCTCTCAGCATCAGGTCGAACTCGTGCACCGCTTGCAGCAATCCTTGCAAGGTGGACGGGTCCTGCGCGGGATGCAGTTCCGCGATCTCCGGTCGGCTGGCGAGATTCTCGGTCAGTCGCGGGTTGTATTTCATCGTGCAGGTACCGAACAGGCTGATGCCCATCATGCCGAGCGTTTCCTGCGACAGGTGCAGATAGTGGCGCAGCACGTCGGGCTCGGACATTTCCGGCAACGCAGGCTTCTCCTTGCGGCGCAATTCGTCCGGTACCAGTGAGCCGATATCGCCGACAGCGTCTCGCACACGGTCGTCCGCTCGCGGAAAATGACTGCCGCGGCGGCCGGCGACGCCCAACTCCATGATGACCGGTTCGTCCCAGACCGCGGAGTGGTATCTCCTCAATTTCATCGGGCGCATACCTCCCCGAGGACATTGGCTAGTGTTTCGAGATCTCTGGTCTCGTGGATCTCCGTCACACAGTACAGTGCACTCTGGCCGAGCTGCGGATAGTGGCGCGACAGGTCGATGCCACCGAAGATACTGCGCTCGAGCAAGGCGGCGTTGATATCAGCCACGCGCTTGCCGGTAGCGTCGAAATTGACGACGAACTCCTTGAAGAAGCCGCGTGCCGGCTGAACCCGGATGCCATCGATGGCGTCGATCAGCTGCGCCGCATAGTGGGCTCGCTGAATGATGATTTCGCCAAGCTCCCTGAACCCTTCGGGTCCGAGCAGCGACATGTACACGGCACAGACGACCGCGTGCAGGTAAGTCGAGTTGCCGGTCCAGTCCTTGCCCTCTTCGCGCGCCCCGTACGAGCACTGGCCCGTCAGCGCCAGGTTGAAGACATCTTCCCCGTGCGTGGTTTCGGCAATGCTGACTAGCAACGTCGGGTACTCGTAGGCGTAGCGCGGCTCGTCACGGGAAGCAATGAATCCCCCGAGACCACCACCTGCGTACATGTGGATGCCGAGTGGCTGTAGTGAACCGACGACAAGATCTGCGCCGTATGCGGTCGGCGGTGCAACAACCCCCAGCGAGATCGGGTCGACGCCGACGATGGTTTCCGCTCCGGCGGCGCGCGCGAGCCGCCCGATTTCGGCGGCAGCGGTCTCAAACTGGCCCAAAAATGCTGGATTCTCGAAGTAGACCGCGGCAACACTCGCGTCCAGCTTTGCTTCCAGATCCCCAAGGTCGATAAGGCCGCTGGCGGGATCAACAGTCACTTCGACGATATCGATGTGCGAGGGCATGTCCGCTGGTTCACAGTAGGTGTCGATGACTGCGCGCCGCTCGGGGTCCATGAACCCGGGCACCAGCACGCGTTGCCGGCCGGTCAGTCGCGTCGCCATACGAATGGCGTGGCCTGCTGCACAGCCCCAGCTGTAGACGGGCAACGCCACCAGGTCGAGGTCAAGCAATTCGCCCAGCTGGCTCGTAAACTCGAACCAGGTCTGGTTGCGTCCGTGGTCCGACGAGGGCGTCCCCCAGACCGGCGTCAGGAACTCGCTGCGGCGGGCAATCTCGTCACAAACCGCCGGCACGTGGTGCTGCCAGCAGCCGCCGCCCAGGAAACTAAGCGTGGATTCGCAACTGCGATTCTTCGCGAGCAGGTCGCGCATGTGCCGGCCGAGCTCCGCTTCCGAACTGAGGACGGGCGGCAAATCGAGCGAACGCCGGGTCAGGTGGTCATCGGGAATCTGCCTGAACAACTCATCCACGCTGTCGATTCCCAGCACGGCCATGAGTCTTGCCCGAATCTCAGGGACCGAGTTGGGCATGAACGGATGGGGCCGGGTCTCGGCTGTCATCGGGTAATTCTCCTGGAATCCGGCAGGCCGCGGGGTTGCTGGCCGGGCTGGTGATATAGTAGCGGGGACTATAACAAAAGCGAACAGTTGTTCGCATCTCAAACACCCGAGGAAGCCGGGATGAATTACCGCCTGGGGCTGATAGTGAACCCGGTAGCGGGCATGGGCGGCGCCGTCGGCCTGAAGGGCACGGACGGCGACCGCTACGACCGCGCGCTGGAACGCGGTGCCGTACCCGTATCGCCGCAACGGACGGCCACGGCGCTGGCCGCGCTCAGTCGCCTGCAAGCGCGTGTCGAACTGGTGACCTGCAGCGGCCCGATGGGTGAAGATGCTGCCAGGGCTGCCGGGCTCGATTACCGGGTCGTCTGCGGACCGGGTACCCGCCGGAGCGTCGCGGCCGACACGGCAAGCGCCGCCACGGCACTCGGGTGCCACGACATCGACCTGCTGCTTTTCGCCGGCGGCGATGGCACGGCGCGGGATTTGCTGGCTGCCGTAGACAGGCACACACCGGTACTCGGCATACCCTCAGGCGTCAAGATGCACTCGGCCGTGTTCGCACCCGGACCCACGGCGGCAGGCCATATCGCCACCGCATTCCTGGATGGTGGCTGCAACCCGAACGAGCTCGTGGACGCCGAAGTCATGGACCGCAAGGAAGACGATTCCTCGCCCTGCCTGTTCGGCACCCTGCTAGTTCCGGCGGGGGCCCTGTGGACACCGCATCCGAAGGCCGGCGCCGCTGGCGGCGCCATGCTCGACGGTGCAGTCGAGCACGTTGCCAGGCTCGCACGCGATGACCGACTGACACTGATCGGCCCGGGAGCGACGATGCGGGCGGTCAAGCAACGCCTTGGCTTCGACGGAACCCTATTGGGTGTCGACGCGATCGAGCATGGCGAGCTGGTCGAAACGGACGTGTCTGCGGAACAAATCCTGACGTTGCTCGACGGCCGTAAGGGGCGCATCGTCGTGAGCATCGTGGGTGGCCAGGGATTCCTGTTTGGACGCGGCAATCAGCAGTTCAGCCCGGCCGTGATCCGGCGCGTAGGAGCACGCGATATCGTTGTTGTCACGGCGATGGAAAAGCTCGCGGCACTGGATGGGCGACCACTGTTCGTCGACACCGGCGACGAGGAGCTGGACCAGGAGCTTGCCGGATTTATCAATGTGCGCACCGGGGCTCGCCGCAGCGTGCAATACCGCGTTGCCGGCTCAGCCGCGCTACCCATCGAGACGGAGTGCCGGGCTGCCGCTTCGCCTCAGGCATGAGTCGTACGGCAGAGCACAACTGGACATGGCGAATATCTGGCACTCCACCACGCCGGCCGGCTGATACCAGCCTAGCTCAGCTTGCGGCGCGCCAGGAAGAACGCGTAAGAATCAGGCAGGATCGACTCGGGCTCGGGATGACCGAGCGCGCGCGCCGCGTGGTAGGGAAAATTCGGATCGTCGAGGAGCTGCCGTCCGAGTGCCACGAGATCGGCGTTACCGTTCGCGACGATGTCGTTGGCCTGTTCGGGCTCGATGATCAGGCCCACCGCCATTGTCGGGATATCGCCCTGCTCACGAATCTTGCGCGCGTACGGAACGAGATAGCCGGGTGATGGCCGATCGTCGGCCCTGCCCGACGGACCGATAATTCCGCCGGACGAGCAATCGATCAGGTCGACGCCGCGGGCCTTCAACTCTCGCGCCAGCACGATGCTATCGTCGAGCGTGACTCCGCCTTCGAGCCCGTCGACACTGGAGTTGCGATAGAAAAGCGGCATCGTGTCCGGAATAACGGCACGCATCGCCGCAGCGACGGCGAGCGGGAATCGCAAGCGATTCTCGAGGCTGTCTCCGCCCCATTCGTCATCGCGCCGATTCGCCAGTGGCGAAAAGAAACTGTTCACGAGATAGCCGTGCGCGCCGTGAACCTCGACAAGATCGAAACCCGCGGCCACTGCCCTGACTGCAGCGTCGGCGAAGGCTTCGATCGTGGCCTCCACTTTCGCCACGGTCATCGCGCGCGGTGTTGGCCAGCCTTCGGTCATCGGTATAGCGCTCGGGGCGATTGCCTCCCAGGCCTCGTCGGGGTAATTGTCGATGAGTGGCGCAGCACCCTTCAGCGGCACCGCCGAACTGGCCTTGCGCCCGGCATGCGCGAGCTGAATGCCAACCGGAATGCCCTGCTCATGATAGAGGCTGGTGATTTCCTTCAGGCCGTCCACGTGGCTGTCCAGGTAGATACCCAGGCACCCCGGCGTAATGCGCCCGTCCCTAGTCACGCCGGTCGACTCGACCATGGCGCCACCGATACCGGACAGCGAGAAGCGTCCATGATGCGCCCGGTGCCAACGCACAGCATGGCCGTCCTCGGCCATGTACTGGCACATCGGTGTGACAAACAGGCGGTTCTGGAAAGTTACACCGCGCAAGGAGAATTGGCTGAAGAGAGCTGGCAATTCCGCGGCCGTGTTGTTGGCGGGGGCCTCGGTCGATCGAGTCATCCGGAATTAACTTTTGCTTCGATGCTGGACATGTAGGCGTCGAGCCCATTCATCAGTTCGACGATTCTGTCGCGACGTTGCCTGCCCTCTGCACCGAGCGCGTCGAAGGTCGTCAAGGGCAGGCGAACATCGCCGACCGGATAGCCCGCCGCCGCCGCCAGCGCCTTTGAATAGCACTGGTGACCATAACTGGGGTGACCCTCGGCGATGATGTCGTTGATCTCGTGCGAGCGTCGCTGAATTTCCTTGGCCTGGTTTTCCAGGCCGGCATCGAGATAATCCCACATGCGGGACGTCGCGAAAGGGATGTAGTTGCCGAACGGGTTGACGTAGCCCACGGCGCCCAGTCTGGAGCACTCTACGGGCCTTTCGCCGGCAAAAACGTTCATCACGCCGTCCGTTTCCTCGACAATTTCGAAGACCCTGCCGATGTCCATCGACGCCTCCTTGATATAACGGACGTTATCGAATGCGCGGGTCAGTCGTGCGACAAGTTTCGCCGACATGTCGATATTCGACGTGAACGGATTGTTGTAGAGCATGATCGGGATGGACACGGCCTCGGAGATCGCCCGATAGTAATTAAAGATCTCGTCGTCGGTCGGCGTGTAATAATAAGGCGGAATGACCATGAGGCCGTCCGCGCCCATACTCTCGGCCTCGCGGCTGTAGCGGACCGCCTTAGGAGTATAGGCATTCATCGTCCCGACCAACACGTCCATGCGGCCGTCGGTGTGTTCGACCGCAGTTTCGACCAGCAGTCGCCGCTCTTCGTCGGTGATGGTCAGGAATTCCCCCGTGGTCCCGAGCACGATGACACCGGGCACGCGGCAAGCAATCTGCCAATCGAGGAATTTTTTAAGCGATTTGGTACAAATAGCCGAGCCGTCGTCCGTGAAAGGGGTGACGGCGACCGTGTAGCTCCCGTGGAATGAACTGGCCATTGCCTGTGCTCCCTCCTGTTTGTATTGTCGGCCAACGTTTCGTTGGAATTATTGGTGCGGCCGCAAGACCGCATACACGTATTCTGCACGCTCTGCGCCCATACGTTAGCATAGCGAACAAAACCTGTCTTGTTGTTCAGCCTGAAAAGGAGGCCTTTTTTTTGAACGTTCTCGTAATCGGTGGCGGCGTGGCCGGCTGTGCCACTGCATGCTACCTGGCCCGCGACGGCGTCTCCGTTACGCTCGTCGAACGCGGAGAATTGAACCTGCAGGCCTCCGGCTCGAATGCCGGCAGCCTGCACGCACAGATTCAGCATGAGCCGTTCCGTAACGAGCCTGCCGGGTGGACCGAATCCTTCTTGCCGGCGTTGCCATTCTTTGCCTGGTCGATCGAGCTCTGGCGCGCCCTCGACGCTCAGTTTGCCGTAGACCTTGAGGTCGTCACCCGTGGCGGTGTGATCGTCGCTGCCACCGCGAAAGAAATGCGCCACGTTGAGGTCAAGGCGGCCTTTGAACAACGCGCGGGCATCGCCACGGAACTGCTCGATCGCAGGGCGCTACTGGAACGGGCCTCGTACCTTTCGAGCAACGTCTGCGGTGGCGCATTCTGCCCGCTCGAAGGCAAAGCCAACCCGCTCCGGGCCGCGCCGGTGTTCGCGGAAGCCGCCATGGCAGCCGGCGCAAAGCTGCTAACGGGAACCAGTGTTCGCCAGATTAGCTGCCACGATGGCGTTTTCGAAGTGACGACGTCGAGCGGTACGCTTCATGCCGATCGTATCGTCAACGCCGCCGGCATCGATGCCGGCAACATCGCTGCGCTGGTCGGTCGTCAGTTGTCGCTAAAGGCTTACCCGATACAGCTGTCGGTAACCGAGGCTGTCGCGCCCCTGATCTCTCATCTCGTTTACTCCGCCGAGAGCAGGCTTACGCTGAAACAGGCAAAAAACGGCACCATCCTGATCGGCGGCGGATGGCCGGCGGACGTGGATGCACAGAAGCGGCCGCAGGTCAGCGCGGAGTCACTCTCACGAAACCTGGCCGCAGCCCTAAGCCTCGTGCCATCGCTTGCAGACGTCAACATCACGCGCTGCTGGGCGGCCGTGGTCAACGGCACGGATGACTGGCTGCCGGTGCTCGGCGAATTGCCGGAATGTCCGGGGTTTTTCATGAACTATGTCCCCTGGATGGGATTCACTGGCGCCCCGGGTGGTGCACGGATCGTTTCCAGCCTGGTTCAGGGTCGGGAGGCGCCGGTTGACTTCGACATCGAACCATTCGCACCTTAAGGGCTAGTGCGAAAGAATCTTGCTGATGAAGCGTTGCGTGCGCTCTTCGGCTGGTGCTTCGAATATGTTTTGTGGACTGTCGACCTCAATGACTCGCCCTTCATCCATCATCGCGACCCGCGTGGATACTTCGCGAACGAAGGCCATTTCGTGTGACACGATGATCATCGTAATACCCTCGTCGGTTAAGGCGCGAATTGTATCCAGTACTTCGTTGACCCGTTCCGGATCCAGCGCAGAGGTTACCTCGTCCAGCAGCAGGATCTGCGGCTTCGTTGCCAGAGCGCGGGCAATCGCCACGCGCTGCTGCTGGCCGCCTGAAAGCTGGTCCGGGTATGCGTCGTGCTTGTCGGCCATGCCGACCTTTGCCAACAAGGCGCGTGCCGTTTCCTCTGCTTCCGACTTGGGCCACTTCTTAATCTTGACCGGGGCAATCGTCACATTGCGCATGACGTTCATGTTCTGAAAAAGGTTGTACTGCTGAAACACGATCGACATGTAATCGCGCAATGCCCTGACGCTCTTGCGATCTTCGTAGTTGATCTTTTCGCCGCCTACAAGGACTTCACCGCCGGTTGGTGGTGTCAACCCGATCAGCACGCGAAGCAGCGTGCTTTTGCCGGAGCCTGAAGGACCGATCAGGCTAATGACCTCACCCTTGTTCGCGGACAGGGTCACGTCATGAAGAACCTTGAGCTTGCCGTAGGCACTCGAGAGGTTTCGAATTTCAAGTAGTGGCAAGGCGTTTCTCCAGGTAAGCCGCGAAACGACTCAGCGGATAAGACAGAATAAAGTAGCAAACGAGAATCGCACCAAAACCGAGCAGCGGCGAGAAACCTCTGTTAACCAACATCTTGCCGGCAAACGTCAGTTCAATGACTCCGAGCTGGGAAGCCAGCGACGTATCCTTGATGAACATGACAATGAATGCCGCGGCGGGTGGAAGTAAGACACGCCAGGACTGGGGCAGGATGACGTACGTCAGCATCTGCAGCGCACTGAAATTGAGAGTGCGGGCGCCCTCTACCTGCTGGGCCGGCACAGACTCGAGGCCTGAACGGATAATCTCCGAGAGGAAGGCCGTCGACAGCAGGCAAACGGAAACAGTGGCTATGCCGAGCAGCGACGTCCCGGGCATCAATGGCTCGATAACGAACAGCACGATGAAGAGAATAACCAGGAACGGGATACGACGAAAAATCTCTACATAAGCGATGACGATCCAGCGCAATGGCGCCAGCAGGCGCGTCTGCGTGCGGCGAACGAGCGCCAGCATCAGGCCACACAGGAAACCGACCGTGCAGCCGATAAGCGTCATGACCAGCGTCCGGCCCATAGCCTGACCGATAAACACCAGGTTGTGGTAATTGAAAAACAGGGGCGCTTCTTCGAGCAGGCGTTCGAACATCAGAATACCTTTGCGTTCACGCGAAACGCGTAGCGACCAACCAACGCCAGCGACGTACTTGCGATGACCGTGAGGACGACATAGATGGCGGCCACGATGGTGAACGTTTCTATGCTGCGCAGGTTGGCGGTGCTGATGTTGATTGCGCGCCCGGTCAATTCCTCAACACCGAATAATGCGGCGAGCGAACTGCCGAGCACCAGCCAGATGAAGAAGTTGGACAGCGGTGCGTAAATGGTCTTTGCGATGTGCGGCAAAATCACGTAGCGCAGGATTTGTAAACCCGACATGCCGAGCGTCATCCCGGCCTCGATCTCCGAGCGACGCACCGAGATCACGCCGGCACGCAGAATCTCCGTCAGGTATGCGCCGGAGTTGAGAGTCAAGCCGATCAACACTGCCGTGAGTGGGCCCAGCAAGATGCCAGCCTCCGGCAATGCGTAGTACAGCAGAAATACCTGCACGAGAGCCGGTGTGTTCGTGAAAAAGACGACGTAGCCGTTCGCAATCCGACGCGACCAGCTGCCTCCGTAGACTTTGGCAATCGCGCCGAATATGCCGATCAACGCTCCGCACCAGAAAGTGATGAACGCAATCTGCAGGGTTACCGATGCACCGCCCAGCAGATAAGGCAGCTCCTCGAAGACCACTGAAAATTGAAAGGTATAGTCCATCGTTCAGGTGACCACGAACGGCGCGATCACAGCCCGCGATTCAGAAGAACGGGTCAGGCTTGATCGGTGCAGCCATGGGGTCGCCGTACCATTTTTCCCATAGTTCGTTGATCTCGCCGTTTGCGTGCATGTCGTACAGCAACACGTTCAGGACGGCGCGAAGATCATCGTTCCCCCGCGCCAGGCCGACCGCGCAATACCCCACTAAGATCGGGTCGTCGAGCACACGCCAGTTGACCTGCCGATAGTTCTTCGTGAAGGCCAGGAAAAAATCGACGTTCTCGACCAGTGCGTCGGCGCGCCCCTGGGCGATGGCGCGAACTGCGTCGGCATTACCATCGACCAGCAGGACCTTCGGCGCCGGCAACTTTTCTTTCAGGATCTGAACCGACAGGTTGCCACGCATGTTCACCAGCGTGATGTCTTCGTCGTTCAGATCTTCCCAGGAGTCGACGGCGAGCTTGTCGGTCGTGATGACGCCCATGGACTCGGTATGCAACGGCACCGTGAAACTGATGAGCTTCGAGCGCTCGGGCGTGCGAGTCAGTGCACCGAGGGCCACATCGATGCGGTTTGACACGAGGAACGGAACCCGCTGCGCCGTTTCGGTGGTCACGAATTCGACGTCGACGCCAAGCGCATCCGCGATTCGCCGGCCGATTTCTATGTCAAACCCCTCGAGCTGATTGGTCATGCCGAAAGAGCTCATCGGCGGGAAGTTCGGATTGACACCCACGCGGACTTTTCCAGCTTTGATGATGTCATCGAGGCTCGCAGCATGGACCGGGGAGGCCGCGCATAATACAGCGACCAGCAGTGTCAGGAATCGGCGAATCATTGTATTTCGAATGTCCTCTCTGGCAGGCGACGACCGGGTCACCGTGGTTTCGGCAGGACTTGAGAACTGCGCCGGACCGTTCAATGGTGAAGCGAGCCGTGTTTCACGTCAAGAACAAATATTCGCATAGCGGTCGCATTTCACGCCTCCGTGGTTTGATCTCCGGACAGGGCCGTCAGTTCCTGCGCCTCCGGCTTCGCGCCAGTGCGGCCGGCCAGCCAACCAATTGGCACCGGCTTGACGGGCGGTCTCGGCGCGAAAAAATCAGCATCGGGGGTTTTCGACGATGCACCGATTATCGCATTGAGCGACGCGCTGCAGTAGCGGCCCTGGCACCGACCCATGCCCGCCCGGGTCAGTTTCTTGATGGATGCCATGCTGCCGGCACCGGCGATCACGGCGCGCTTCATCGTTGCCATATCGAGCGACTCGCAGCGGCAGACCAAAGTGGTATCAGATGCCAGCTCGGTAGTCAGCCGAGGCGCCGCGAACAGGCTCCAGAGCGCATCCTGGAATCGCCGATGCCGGCGAATTTCGCCTTCCAGCTGCCTGTATTCCGCCGCGCCTGGCCGCAGTGGCGCATCAAGGTCGGCGGCCACACGCGCACCGGCCAGCCGACCCTGCGCCAGTGCGAGAGGAGCACCGCCGAGCCCACCGGCATCACCAACGACGAAGACTTCGGGCACGCTACTGCGACCGTCGATTTCCCGCTCACAGCGCAAGTGCCCGCTGGCCGGATCGCGCCGGTACGTGCAGCCCAATGCGCGCGCCAGCTCGCTCTGCGGCAGGAAGCCATAATTCACGCAAACAGCATCGACGTGGTAGCTTCGCTCGCTGCCGTCGCGCGGCCGACCGGCACTATCGATTGCCGCGAGGGTTGCGCGCTCCACCCTCTCCACGCCGGTCACGCCGACAAGCACCTGAGCGTGACGGAGCGGTACGCAGCGGCGGGCGAGTCCCGCGACGTGCCGGAGCCCGGCGAACGCGAGCCTTGGTCCCCGAGCGAACAACTGCATCGCAGCCAGCGGCCGCCGCAACGGCGCCGGCGCAAGTTCGGCAACGGCGACAACCTCGGCGCCAGCCCGCGACAATTCATCTGCCACCTGCAGATTAAGCGGCCCATTACCGGCAACGAGTACGCGGCGCCCTGCCAGGACCTCGTAGCCGCGCAGCAATGTCTGCGCCGCGCCGGTGGTCATGACACCGGGCAACGTCCAGCCGGGCACGGGCAGCGGCCGTTCGTAGGCGCCGGTCGCAACGATGACACGCCGTGCACGGACCATCATCGTGCCCTCCTCACCGGCAACCGCAACGCGCCGGCCGGCGAATGCACCGATGACGGTCACACCAGGCCGGTAGTCGATTGCGTTATCCCGCACCACGCGCGCGAGTTCCACGCCTTCGCGAAACTGACGGTCAAGACGGGTTTCGTCAAACTGAAACGGGGGTGGCGGGTGCTTTAAGTACTGGCCGCCCGGGTGTTGGCGCTCGTCTACCAGCACTACGGCCAAGCCGCTGGCTGCGGCGACGCGCGCTGCGGACAGGCCGGCCGGGCCAGAACCGACAACCAGCACGTCGATCTCCATCTCCTCCCAGATCCGCTCGGGCACCGGTGTGTCTTTCGCTGAAACGGTGCGCTGCGACGGGTGCGGCTCGACGCGCATGCGGGGCGTTGCTTTCTCCAGGCAGGCGCGTCGCGATCGTCCGTCAACGAGCACCTGGCATTCACCGCAGATGCCCATGCCGCAGAACAGGCCGCGTGATTCGCCGTTACTTTCGCGAAAGGTGTATTCGCCAGCAGCAATCATCGCGGCGGCGACAGTTTCGCCCGGGTACGCCGGCAGGCTGCGGCCGTCGAAGATAATTTCGAAGACGTCGTCCGGGCGAGTGACGCCGGGAAGATCGACACGTGTGCGTAGTTCGGCGGTCACCGGATGTAGCTGGCCCCGTTCAGGTCCAGCGTCGCGCCGGTCAGGTGCCTCGCCACGCCACTGGCGAGGAAAGTAACTGTCTCCGCGATATCACTGGGGGGCACCCATTCGTGCATGGCAAGACCGTCGGTTATTGCTGCTTCACCACCTTGCGAGGCTGCGAACTGTTCCGACAGCCGGGTGCGGACCACGCCGGGCGCGATGCAGTAGGCGAGGATGCCGTCTTTGGCGTAGGCACGTGAAATCGTCTGAGTCATGTTCTGGGCGGCCGCCTTCGATGCGCCGTAAGCGATGTTGTCCGGATTGGTGACACCTTTCTGCGCCGCCCAGCTGGAAATTGTCACGATGCTGCCGCCGCCCTGGTCGAGATAGTGCCGCACGGCGCGTCGCAGCAGGCGCCCGGTCGCCAATACGTTGACGGCCAGCGTTTGTTCCCAGATTCGGTCCCAGTCGTCGAGTTCGATACCGACGCCGCCGTCGAACAACATGATTGCGGCATTATTAACAACGACATCGACGCGACCGTTCCATGCCTCGGCCTCATCCCACAAGTGCTCGACCTCGTTGAGCTTGCCAAAGTCGGCAGCAACCAGGCGTTTGCGCGATACCTCGATATCGCGCGTGGCGCGCTCCGCGCCTTCCCGATCCGAACCAAAATGTGCGACAACAGAGGCGCCCGCCGCGCCGAGTCGTGCCGCAGTGGCGGCGCCAATGCCTTTCGAAGCGCCGGTAACGAGAATAGTTTTGCCTGTCAGGTCATACATCGTTGCCCGCTTCAGTATCAAGTGCGCTAATTCGGCGCTGTCGCAGGTAGCCCGGCTTGACAGCGTTCGCTTGGTGAATAATTGTTCGCACGATGTCACAGACGCAAGGGCAGTGCAACGCCGTGAACAGTCAAGACCAAGAGCAACAGGAAACACGCATTTCAATCATCGGCGGTGGCAGCATCGGCGTCGGCTTTGCCATCGTGCATGCCCGCGCCGGCCACGCCGTGCAGGTGTTCGACCCCGATGCAGATCGCCGTGCCGACCTGCCCGATACGGTACTTCGCATCCTCGGGGAACTGGCGGAGTTCGGTCTCGCCAAGACACCGGTCGAGCAGATCATGCAGAACGTCGAGGTGGTCGACTCGTTGGAACAGGCCGTGGCAGACAGCGCTCTCGTTCACGAATGCGCACCGGAAAACCTCGAGCTGAAACGCGATCTTGTTACGCAGCTGGATCGTGCAGCCGCAGACGACACGATTATCGCCAGCGCGTCCTCTGCCATCACTACCACCGAGTTCGCTGCACACGCCAGGGGCCGGCATCGATTCCTGGTGGCGCACCCCGGCAATCCACCGTTCCTTATCCCTGTCGTCGAAGTGGTACCGGCGACTTTCACGAAGCCAGACGCGGTGGACACGACGATGCGCATACTGACAGCGGCCGGGATGTCACCGATTCAGCTACATCGGGAGGTTCCTGGTTTTGTCTTCAATCGCCTGCAGGGGGCGCTCCTGCGAGAGGCCTACTGCCTGGTCCGCGATGGTGTGGTCGGCGTTGACGATTTGGACCGGGTCGTTCGGGACGGCCTTGGCCTGCGCTGGTCCGTTATAGGACCGTTCGAGACGGTCGATCTGAACACAGATGGCGGCATCGAACGTCACGCCAAACTGCTGGGCCCTGCCTACGAACGCATGGGGGCCGAGCGCGGCCAGCACGACCCGTGGACACCGGAACTGGTTGAAAAGGTCACGGCCGAGCGACGACAACGGATGCCGCTCGAAAAACGACCGGACCGCATCCGCTGGCGCGACCGCCAGCTCATGCGTCTGTTGGCTGCCCGGCGGACGGACGGCTGACGGGCGCCCGGCTGCATCGGCATCGCGGCACAGCAGCGCATTTCCGCAGGCCTGTCAGGGCAGCGCTTCGAGAAAAGTCTCGGGATGAATCACCGCTTGCTCACGCCGCAACGCCTCGACCTCGTCAATCTCGATCGGGATAAAGCGGCTCAGCCATTCATAACCATCGCGGGTAACGAGTACATCGTCCTCGAAGGCGACGCGCGTACCGTCGACAACCGCACCCTGCTCGATGGCGATCACCATCCCGGGCTGCAATGGCGCCGTGTAGTCGCCGTGCTCATGGACTTCCATGCCAATAAAGTGCCCGATGCCATAGGTGTAGCTCTCGTCCCAGCCACCGGCATCACGCAGGCGCTGCATCGCCAGCGCCTGCAGTTCGTGCCAGGTCACGCCCGGTCGAACCGCAGCAATTACGGTTTTTTGCACGTCCAGCACCACCTCGTAGATGCGTCGCTGCTCTTGCGTGAACCTGCCATCGGCGGGCACGGTCCGCTGGATGTCGGCCGAATAGTGGTTCATGGCCGCGCCGGTGTCGAAATGCACCAGGGTCCCAGGCAGGATGCGCGCGTCACCCTTGCGAGCAGCCTCTTCCTCGGCGCTGGTTTCCCACTTCAGTACCTCGTCCAGATTGCTGGCGGGCGACACGCCGGTCAGAAAACCGAGCGTTGCGCCATGCAGGTGGTAGACGTAGTCCACGGAGTGCATGACCTGTAACGTGGTCAGGCCGGGACGAGCCAGCTTCATGCCCTCCTGCAGGCCGAGACCCGTGATATCGATCGCGCAGCGCAGGTTCTTCATTGCGAAATCGTCCATGATCATGCGCATGGGGTCGAGCAGGTCGCCGGCATCCTGCAAAACAAGCTCGCCGGTGGCCTCGCGCAAGCGCGTGACGAATTCGAGGCGGGGATTGGCGGGTTCTGAAAGGTTGTTGACGCGCGGGTAGTTCACGTACAACAGCTTCTCATCGTTGCCCCAGCCGCGCGCGAAGTCGGATGCTACTTCCTTGAAACGAAGTTGCGTAATGCGCAGGTTGCGATAGTCGGTCAGCGCGCTGCTCATGTGTTCGAGAAAACGGGCGCGGGGAAAAACCTGCTCGATCCCGGACAGGCGGCGGGCTTCGTCAGCAGCCATGTCGGTGTACAGGACCTCACGATATTCGTCGCCGCCCGGGTTCAGGACCAGGACGTAGCCAGGCGGCTGCGAGTCGTAGATACCGGTCAGGAAAACGAAATCCTTGTGCTCAGTATCGGGTGTGTAGCCCTCGTAGAGATTTGGCTGTGATCGGTCGGCGCTGGTGATGACCGCAAGGCCGCCGCGCATGCGGCGCATAAATTCGTCGCGTCTGGCGATGGCTGCATCGCGATGGCCGTCGCGATACTGAAGTGCTGACAGCGACAGCTGGCCACCGTCGGCGGCGGTCGCCAACGGCATGGCCAGGACGGACACCAGCGCGATCAGAGCGGCTTGAACCACGCAGCACTGAATCTGCGCCTCGAACTTTACAAATAACCTGGTCATCGGTATTGGACCTCTCTTTTTCCGTGTTCTTTATCGGTACGCCGGAGCCATTCCGTCGGGCAAGGCCTCGGGCAGTTCATCTGCCGGCCGGTAAACGGGTCCGTAACCCCACCACTGCGACGCTGCCATGCTGGGGTCCGACGCCACCATCAACTGGTCGTCGTCCCCGGGTATGATTACGAGGTCGTCCTCGATCGTCCAATCGCGGGTCTTGCGCGACAGCCAGATGCCCTCGTAAACCAGCTGCTCGTTGAACGGATGCAGACTCTTGGTCTCGCGGATGATCTCTTTCCATATCCGCAGACTCCTTTCACCATTCAGAGAAGCACGATTTGGGCTTCCCGCCCGCGATCGAGGCGGCTACAATCTTTTCGATAGTTCTTAGCAGGCGGCCGCATCATAACAGAGCGCTTCATTCCCGCGCTATAATTTTGTGCGCATAGCGAATGGACGTCCGGATAATTTCCGGGCATGCTGGCGTAGCTGCGGCCGGCGGCGGCGCCCGTAGACAAACCGTCGTACGCTGCACTCGGGACTTCGGAGACCCATGGACAGACAAGATACTTACACTGAACTGGCACCCGATCTGCGTATCAGCCGGGTTGTTACCGGGCTGTGGCAAATCGCCGACATGGAGCGAGACGAGCGCTCACTGGATCACGAACAGGCAGCTCGTGCCATGCAGGCATATTCCAGCGCTGGCCTGACGACTTTCGATATGGCCGACCACTACGGCTCGGCCGAGGAAATTGCCGGTCTGTTCTCACGTGAATATGCCGGCGGCGATGCAGTGCAGATGCTCACGAAGTGGGTGCCGCAGCCGGGTGGCTCGACCCGCGAAACGGTACGCGAGGCAGTGCAGCGCGCGCTGGAGCGGTTGCAAACGGACAAGCTCGATTTGCTGCAATACCATGCCTGGAACTATGCCGATCCGAGCTACCTCGATGATCTTGCCTACCTGCAGGAGCTGCAGGAAGAAGGTCTGATCCGGCACCTGGGGCTGACGAACTTCGATACGGCGCATCTTCGAGTCGTATTGGCATCAGGCATCCGCGTGGTTTCTAACCAGATCTGTTATTCGTTGCTAGACCAACGCGCGCGGGGCGACATGGCCAGGCTGTGCGCGGAAGAAACCGTAAAGATTCTTGCGTTCGGTACGCTGGCTGGCGGATTCCTGACCGATCGCTGGCTGGACAAGCCCGAGCCGGACATGGCAAGCCTCGCGACCTGGTCACAGATGAAATACAAACGGTACATCGACGAAGCTGGTGGCTGGACCGCGTTCCAGCGACTATTACAAGCCCTGCGGAAGACCGCCGACCAGCACGGCGTTTCGATCGCGAACATTGCCAGCCGTTACATCCTCGAACAACCCGCAGTTGGCGGTGTAATTATTGGTGCACGTCTTGGCGAGAACGAGCACATTCGCGACAACCTGCAGCTGCTCAAATTCGAAATCGGCGACGACGGCGACGCCACGCTGCAGCCGGCGATCGACGAAATGGTCACGATTCCGGGCGATTGTGGCGACGAGTACCGCAAGCCACCCTACCTGACGGCATCGGGCGATCTCAGCCACCATCTCAACAGCCTGCCGCCGCCTTACCCGACCCAAACCGGCACCGATGGCCGAACGCAGGCGCTCAGCGGCACGAAGTGGGAAGACATCGCCGGGTTTTCGCGCGCAGTCAGGATCGGTGACAGTATCCTGGTGTCCGGCACGACGGCCACGCACGGTGACCGTGTAATCGGCGCGGGAGATCCGCAGGCGCAGGCGGATTTCATTATCGACAAAATCGAAGGCGCGCTGCAATCACTGGGAGGCGGCCTGAAGAATGTTGTTCGCACGCGGATCTACGTCCGCAACATCGAAGACTGGGAGGCCGTTTCATCGGTGCATGGCATGCGCTTCGCGCATATCAAACCGGCCAATACCCTGGTTAGAGCAGACCTGGTCGGGGACGACTATCTTGTGGAGATCGAAGCCGAGGCAGTTGCGCCGCAAAAGGAGCAGAGCAACGCGGAACGGCGGGATTGATGCAAGGACTGCCAAGGACTGCCTCTGCGCCCGCTTATCCGCGTAACCCAAGAGCAATCTGATTCTGCGATCAGTGTTTGTTGTTCGAGGCCACGAAGTTTTGCTGAGGTCGCTGCGGTATACGGCTTACACGTGCTGCGGCGTTCGCAGACAACTGTAAACAACCGACCACGACGACATCGAAATCGTCGACAATCTCGTTTGCAGCACCCTCCCCAACTAGCGCGGCTTCATCACGATCGTTGTTTTTGTGCAACATCTTAGTCATAGCTATTGCCTCGTTACTAGCCGCTGCCGGGAGAAACTCTCACAGACAAATTAGCCATCAATATCCTGAGATATCAAATATAGGTGGGGATGGGTGTCACAATATCTCATTGAATTGCCTTAATTAAAGAATCTACAGCACCGTATTCTAGTAAATGCCGATTTGTGTTGAAGCACAGCAAAGAAGGGATACTGCCGAACCACCATAGATACGTGCGCAATGCGAACAAACGTTCTATGTATTTTGTGTCTTTTGTGGTAACGTTCTGACCGACACATAGCTGCGTTCTCACTGAATACTCCTGACTCCGTTATCTCTTGAGGAAACTGAAATGAAAAAACTAATATCTCTGGTTGCGGGGCTAACGCTCGCCACCGGTCTTACGCTTGCGACAGCACCAATGCAAAACGCAAATGCTCAGGAAGCGGAGGAAATCGAAGAGGTTGTCGTAACCGGCTCTCGCATTCGACGAAACCCTCTTAATGAATCGACGCCAATTACGCAGATCAATGCAACTGATATCGAAAATACCGGGCAAACCAATCTCGGCGACGCCTTGCAGAATCTGCCCATTACGGGTTCGTCCCCAAATTCACAGTTTAACGTGCCTGGTAACTCCGGTTTTCCGCAGGATGGAGCTGGTATCGGCGCTGGCGCCGTTCAACTTTCGCTACGCAACGTTGAAGCAAAACGCACGCTGATTCTGGTAGATGGTAAGCGTTGGATAGCTGGCGCATCTGCTTCCGGTGTCCCCAGTACAGTCGATCTGAATACGATTCCTGATAACGTTATTGAACGTATCGAGATTTTGCAGGATGGCGCATCAGCCATATACGGGTCGGATGCAATCGGCGGTGTTGTTAACATCATAACGAACCGGGACTTCGAAGGTTTTGAATTGAATATGCAAACGGGCGGCTTCCTAAGCGATAATGACGGCGAATCGACAGAAGCTGGTGCAATGTGGGGCGGTGGCAATGACACGACTCACCTGGTTCTTAGTGCGAGCTATCGTGAAGAAAAAGGCATAGAAACCGCCAGCCGGGAACGTTCACAATTTCCAAATGCGGGGGCCACAAGTTGCGATGTATCCGGGTCTCGTTGCTCCAGTTTCACACCGCAAGGGCGATTTGTATTTGGTCCCAACTATGCTGGTGGCGCAAGCGTCACGCTCAATGATGGTGTTCTAAATGATGGTGCAGGGAATATTCCTGTGTTCGATCCGGCAAATCCGGGCACTGGCGACTTTTCTGATTTTACGGCCGCTGATCGATTTAATTACAATGGACCAGGATTCAATTTTCTGCGTACACCCAACGAGCGCATAAACCTCTATGCCAGTGCAACGCACCAGATTACGCCGGATATAAGTCTGTTCACGAGAGTCTCGTATACCAACAGAACCTCGGCTACCAAAGCCGCACCGGAACCGCTTTGTCTGGGCAACGGGTGTGGAAATCGTATCAACGATAACTTCTTGATCTCCGCGCTCAATCCGTACAATCCTTTTGGCGTTGATCTTTCGGTCGCAGATGGGACTTTGGAGTTTTTTGGTCGACGACCGTTAGAGTCAGGTGGCCGACAGTTTTTTCAAGACATTAATACGTATTTCTTAAGCACAGGGTTGGAAGGTGAATTCCAAGCTGGCAACAAAAATATGTATTGGGACCTGTTTGCCAGTTACGGCGACAATCGCGGCTTTCAGGAAAAGTACAACTCGCACAACTCGGCCAAACTACAGGTAGCAATGGGTGACCCAGCCGTCTGCGCAGCGACACCTAATTGCGTGGACTTTAACTACTTTGGTGGACAGGGTCCGGGCGGAGATGGTTCGATAACTCAAGAAATGCTTGATTTTGTCACCTATACGCAGCGCGATTTTAGTGAACAAACTTTGAAGAACTACTCAGGCAACTTATCTGGCGACCTGTTTGATATGTGGGCAGGCACCGTCGGATTCGCAGCGGGTTTTGAATATCGGGATCAGGAAGGCTCATTTCGGCCAGATCCGATCGCAGAACGTGGCGAAACTGCCGGCATTCCTTCCGGAGCGACGCAGGGTCAATTTGACGTCACCGAATTTTACGGTGAGCTCAATATTCCTCTCATCGCCGGTGACCAATATATGGAAGTGAATCTTGCCGCACGAAATTCTGACTACAGCACGTCCGGATCGGAAGCGACCTACAAGATCAGCGCTCTGTACGCGCCAATTGACCAATTGTCTTTCCGAGCATCTGTGTCCACCGGATTTCGCGCACCAGGAATAGGCGAGCTATTCGGTGGCGCAGCCCGCGAAGATACAACCCTGTTCGATCCCTGCACTGATGTTCTCGGTCAGTTTGGTTCCGCAAACGGAGGGCGGGATACGCCGCAACCGCAGAACATTATCGACAATTGTGGAACGTTGGGCGTGCCAGTCACCTACGTCGCGATCGGGTCAACTGTCTCGGCAATCTCAGCAGGCAACCCAAATTTGACGGCAGAGACTTCTGACAGCATTACAGCAGGCGTTGTGTGGAGCACGGCGTTCGATGCCGGCTGGATTGAGGCAATGACTGTTTCCCTTGATTACTACGACCTTCAGATTGACGATGCCATTTCAGGTCGTATTCCAGCCGACGTCGTCGTGGCTTGCGTCGATACGTTAGATCCGCTTTTTTGTGACTTGACACCGCGCACAGTCTCAGGCGCACTCGATGTTGTTGATAACCAATTACAGAACATCGGTGCAATCGAAGCATCTGGGTTTGATTTTGCTTTTGACTACGTTGGTCCGGATTTAAACTGGGGACAGATTAATGCTTCGCTAATGGCAACTTACCTGAGCGACTACACTGAAATTACCGCCAACGTCGACGGTACGCAATCGGTTACGGACAGGACCGGCACTCACACGAGCGAGACGTTCCAACGTGCATTTCCTGAATTGCGAACGGTTACTACCATTAACTGGATTTTGGACAACTGGACCAGTTCGCTGGCATTCCGATGGGACGACGAAATGACCGACGCTAACGGTGGTAAACTGGATTCTGCGATGTTTACGGATTTGAGAGTTAGCTATAGACCTGGTTTTGCAGATGATTCACTTACACTGTCACTTGGCTTTATTAATCTTCTGGACGAGGATCCACCGATCCTGGCGACAAGCACGATTGGCATGAGCAATGTTTTGCATGATTTGCCAGGCCGCGTTGGATATTTGCGAGTCACCTATCAAAAGTAGGAGTTTTCTTGATGCAAGAAAAACGGCCCTCACGGGCCGTTTTTTTTGCGTTCCTGATTCGCGTTTCAGGAATTGCGATCCCGCCTAATAGGACCGTCCGTCGACATCTGCCTCATCCGGCGTAATGTCGCGCACATATTCTTCGATTACGTCAATAAATTCCGTGTACGTAATCTGACGCTCCGGATCCTGGGGACTGTGCCCTAGCCATGAATGCCGTCCATTTACGCCATATTGAAAAGTCGCACCGGACTCCGGATTGCTCACAGCACGTAATCGCTGTTCCGTCAGATACACAGCCTGTTCAAGATAGTAGTTATCTCGTCGGCCAACGGCAAAATGCAGCTTTCCCGCAATTGCCGGCCCACGCTGCTGCCAGTCGCGCTCCAATATAAAAGTCAGATCCCAATTGTCACGCCAGTTAGATGCAACCGATGAATTGATGACACCAGTATCCGAGTCCCAAAGTGGCGTCGGGTAACCGTCGCCACCAACCGGGCTGTACACCGCCTGCCAGATAGCCCATTGGCCACCGGACCGATCTTTGTCCGCGACAGTCTGCTCGTAGGCGTTCTCGTCGAGTACAAAATAGTTTACCAGTCCATCCGTCTCACGCTGCGCGGGCAATGGTGTACTGATCCACTCCAGTTCATTTTAATAGGCGCTGTTGTAATCGTAGATATTGATTTGCATTAGTTTTCGGAAACCGATCGGATCAGGGGCCCATGGAAAACTGCCATCGAACATACCTGGCTAAAACACCATCATTGCCGCTGCCTCCCACCCACCAGTCGAGCGACCCGCAAGTATCCTGCTCCTGGGCTCAGCCACAATTCGAAATTCCTGCTGCGGATAAGGCATTAGCTCTTGCGTGAGTGCATCACCGTAAGGACCTAAGTTCTCGCTGTTCACAGAGTAAGATGTATCGAAAAATGGATTTGCGTCGCGAAAGGTAATAACGATGAATTTGTCCAACGCGCCGGAAGTCCAAACGTCATAAAAACCATTGAGCTGATTGGCGACGCCAGGGTGTGTTGGTTGGTAATCCGGATTGAACCATTCTTCAGGCGCCCAGGGCATTGGGGTTAGTCCCGAAGAGTAACCCTGCATGTACAGAACAGGGTAGCGTACGTTTTGGTGCTCATTGTAACCTGGCGTCAACAGAACCTTGGCGCCAATATACATGTCACGGTCCCAGAACTCGGACAGCTTTGCGCTCTTTATCTTTACGGACTTCACCCATTCAGTGTCATCAAAATTTTCCTGTTGCAATACCTCACCGGCTACGAGAGGTTTAGGCGGTTGAATGACATTGTTCAACTTGAAGTTCAGCGACGGCAAACCCTCGTTTTCCGCATCAATTTATGCACATCGCTGCAAGCGTTTCCCGGTGCATCAAAAGGACTTTGAAATGCGCCACTGTTCAAATGCGCCTCAATGGTGTGGCCGTCCGCCCGCTTAAAGGTGGTATAGACATTCAGGAACGCCTGCGCATAGTGCTCACCAGAGGGAAGGTCGGCTATGTCGTCAAATGGATAACCGCTAACGGAATCGCCACCATCGGCAACATAGGCTACGTCGTTGGCGGAAAAGTCTCGAACGTCTGCACCCCATAAGGGGTTGCCCGTGACACCCGTACCGAGGTGAGGAGCGGTATCGCTATCTCTCTATACAATGACGAATGCACGCCCTACGATTGGCACCTCAAGCCCAAGGGCGGCAATGTCTTCCACCGCAGCCGCGTCTAGTCGAGTCGGATTTGAACTCGTCCGGATTCAACTACTGGTTCAGGTTTTAAATGGGCATCCGACTAATTTTCTGACGGGGTTGCCGATTGATCGCAGCTGACACAAACCAAGGCTATTGTCAGATAGGCTACGCAATGCACTAGCACGTTCTTATATCAACGCCACGGTTTATGGGACTGTAATTAGGGATGTGTGAGTTAAAATGTGCGCTTGTCTTGCAAGCGAGGTTCGCCGAACCTCGTCAGATTGCAGATGAATTTATGCGTCAGAATTCCCGGTCGCTTGAATGGCTAGTAGTGACATTCAATACAGTGGTCCGAAAACAGCGCGCTCCTCCGTTCGCAAAGAGACAGGGCATCTTTGACGTCGTCGCAATGATTGCATGGGACGTACAATCAGCGGGCACTGGTCGCAGAGCGACCAATATAAGACCGACCTACGTAGGCCACATCTGTAAACACGAAAAACAAACTACGGCTTAGAGTTACGTATCCCTGGCCTTGAATATAGGAGCAGAAGAATCCGTGCTCGCAGACTACTGTTTGATCGAAGAAACATGCTTGGTGATGGGCTGCCGCCAAGAAAGATCTACGACTTTTAGAGTCAACGGAAAGTATCCCGACTATGTTGATTCAACACGAGATTGCATGCCGGCGGCAAAGCATCGGCAGGCTCTAGAACCGCCAGACACAATCCTGATTACTATCTCTTTATCAAGTTAGTTGCCGTCCAAAATCTTTTCGATATCGGTTTTGTCTTCCGTTAGTTGCCAGTGAACCAACGCCATGGGCACGCTGCCCGCATCACTAAATTCAGCAAAAAAATCTGACAAAGTGTATTCGGGTACGTTATTTTCCGTTTGCTTAGTACGGTAGGCAAGCAATCGTTCCAACAATAACTTACCAGTGACGTAGCTCGTTCCGTAGCCAGGTTGTCGAAGATACATGTGTTGCTCGAACTTCAATAACTCCGGTTCGTTGCCCATCCATCCACGCGGGGTCCATTCTAGATGCACCGTACTGGCCTCAGCCATCGTCATTTCATTGGCATGTGCATACAGTGACCCCAAACCGCGCGCAGCTCGCTGCGCCAGCAGGATCCATACCAGTTCTCGCGATCGTGGATTGTCATCATACATGCCGGCATGCATGAATATTTCTTCTACCGCAGTTGCGGTACCTTCATTGCGGCTATCAAAAATATTGTAAAGTAGTGGCCCTCGACGAATCGGGCTAATGTGCGGCTCCTCGCGCATTTGTGCCAATTCGATCCAGTGATAGGCATGAGACATCAGTGGTTTCGGGTCGTAATGCGAGCTGATCGAAAAGAAATTTCTTTCCTCCGCCGGCATGAAAACTCCCAGATGCTCGCGCAGCGCGGGCTCCATGTAGTCTTTGACCGGCATAACATTTTGTTCTTCGAAGAAGGCGATCATCTCCGAAGCCGCTCTGTCTGTCATTCGGTTGTACTCTTCTGCTGTCGATGCGGCTACCTGTCGTGGCAAATCTCGGTTACGGTGCTCTTCGAGCTTTAGGGTCGACCAGGCACGATCAAGCTCGCGCTTGAGCAACGTTACTTCTTCGTCCCAGGTCAAAGGGACATAATGGACATTTTGCTGATACCAGGTGTAGTTTTCCTTGCCGATACCAGACGGCCCGGTCTTTGATGGAGCCTGCTGATGCAACCACCGAATCAATTCATCGGTAGCCTGTTGCGCTTGGGAAATGGCGCTTTTGAGTCCATTACCAGCAGTACCCGTGGTCATTGACTCAATGTTGTCGAGATTTTCTCGCTGTGTCTCAATGTTACGGATTCCCGCAACCCAAAGATCCCGAGCGTTTCCCGTCAAGTTACCGCGCGCTTGCTTCATGAGCGGCGCAATAACACTAATCTCACGCGTTAAACGCCGTTCTTCACTATTAGACAGTGGAAACTCGTAAGTCCAGAGTTCCACCACAGCGTGGTGCGTAGGCCCCTCATGCGCTGGCACATCACTCTTGTGTGTCCAGATAGACTGATAAAATGCCGGGTCGCGAACCCACGGTTTTAACACTCGATGGTTAAAATCAAAGCCGTTCATCTCGGCACGAACGACATGCCAATCAACTTTGCGACTGGTGGGCCAGCTACTGGCATCAATAGCCTCCAGGCGTGCAGCATAGTCCGGGAGTTGCGCATACGCTTGTGCAAATCGTTCCGCAGTATAATCCGGCGCGCCATCACGCATCGGAGGTCGTTCAAAATTGCGCCAGTCTTCAAAAAGTTCCACCAATGCCTCGTAAGAGTCGGTTGACGTTTCGGCAGCGCTTGCCCACGAACATGAAATAATCAATGTCATTAAAATTGCTGCGAGTTGGGCCGTTTTGAATTGATTGGGAGAAGTTCTGATCATATTGATGCCCTTTGAGTCTTGATTCCTAATGCACGCGAACCCTTCAGGATGTCGCATGGCATTAACGCTGGCGCGTTCTTACTTAGGTAGCTACCACTTATCAACGCCGTGCACGGCAGAATGGTCGATCGCACAGCGAACGTTTGTTCACTCTATCACACGAGTCGTGATTAGTGTTCAAATCGAAACGAATTCCGCCAAACCAGCGTCGCAATTGCGAATATTCTTTCGCCTTCAAAACCGTGCCCTTAGTGAGATTTCGCACAGTATAGACTGGACCTGGCTCGATATCTTACACCGGCAACCTGCCGCGTCTATTTCTCTGCCAAGCTACTATTCTCCGGTTCGACCTGATACTTTTCCGTTGAAGTTCGGGACCCGCTGACAGAGATATCGTACAAATGTTCGGTCAAAAGATTGGCGACGACGCTGGATGGCCGCTGTGTTTGACGGACAAATAATCAATTTCGAAGGAGATTAATATGAGGTGCAGCTTCAAATTCAGTATCGCTTGTTTGTGCATGAGCCTTTTCATGGCACCAGCCCTGTCCGCAGATCTAAACATCAAATCGTTTTCTTATGAATATTCTAAGGAGGCTGCTCAAGCAAAAGACATTGATGTAGACAATACTGATCCGGCTTTCCTTCGCGGTGTATTCGCCAAGAGGCGTGCGAGGGTCATGCAGGCAATGCCGGCAGGTGCGATGATCATTTTTTCAGTAGAACGTGCCCAGGAACGACGCCTGGAATTTCAAGTACCTCATTCTGACAGTCATGACTTCACTTATCTCACCGGTCTCGATGGTATAACCAGCCTTGATTCTGCGTTGCTCCTGCTACCAGAATCGGCGGACGCCGAGGGACGACTTGGCGAGATTGAACACCCATGGGTCGTGCTATATACATCGGGTGATCCCGACGCCATCAAGCGACGTACCGGAATAGACGACGTGAGACCGTTTGCGCTGCTTGAAAACGACCTATCGGTTGCCCTGACCGATTTTCGCGACTGGCGTATCACTCAGGTCAGGCGATGGCCATTGGCCGCCGCATTGTCTAGAGCCTGGGGCGACAACAACAAGTTATTGTATCTGAACTACCCGAGATTCCTTCGACTAGGCATGCCTGAGCCGGCACGACTAGAGCAGTTCGAAAAAATCAAGCGCTTTTCGCCCGAGATCGTGGTCGCAGACTCAGCGGACGTAATGGACCAAGTCCGAATGCTGCATGACGCATGGTCATTGGCGAACCTCAGACGCGCAGTTGAAATTACTGGTCAAGGAATTACCGAAGCAATGCGAGCCGCACGTCCGGGCATGTCAGAGAAGGAAGCAATGGAAATCATGGATTTTGTGTATCGCTATCGAGGCGCAACTCTTGGGTTCCCAACTTCAGTGCGGCGTGAAGGTGTAGAGACGACTGCAGACGAACCAGCGATACCTGAAGGTTGGATTGAGTTCGTACCGCGTTCCGGAGGGGCAACTTTCAAACCGGGTGACATGATTTGGACGGACACTGGAGCCGCGTTCAATCATTACTCCGCAGACATCCAAAGAAATGTGCCCATTGATGGGAAACTAACGGCTCAGCAACGCGAGCTGTATGAGATTGCTCTGGACGTGCAGAAAACGGTCATTGGTATGATCAAACCCGGAGTCACCTGGTGGGAGCTTCACGATAAGGCGATCGCCATGTTGCAGGATGCCGGTGGTTACGATCAGTATTACCACTACGGAATAGGACATTTTATCGGCATGGAAGTCCACGATGAAGGGGACTATCTCAAACCACTCCAAGCAGGGATGGTTCTTTCCATTGAGCAAGGCGTGATGCCACCCGATGGGCCGCGCATTGCGTTTGAGGATGACGTAATAGTAACGGAATCTGGCCACGATTGGATCAGCAGAACAATTCCCATAGAAATTGATGAAGTCGAGGGTTTGTCATCGACTTCAAGTATCTTTGATTCGTTTACTGGTAACAATTGATCTGTATGCGACGCAAAAAATGCGCAGGGCGCTAGGTGCTGGGTTGTAAGAATGCAGATTTAGTGCGCAATTGGCCGAACGAGTTGGCGAGAAATCGAGGCAACCGTAGCTGATCGAATATTGTTTTGCTAGTATGGTGACTGGTATTCGGCGAGTTTTCCTCTGCCATCTGTATCTGGCATTTGGAATTGAATTGTCTATATTGCTGATTGCGACTTTGCCAGTACGCTACAGAGGCAGAAAATGAAAATTTACTTCATTGCGACTATGGCGTTATTTTGTGTTTACGCATGCTCGTCGAACACCGGTTTACGAACTACCGATGTAAGTACGGCAAAAACGGCTGCGGAAGTGGTTGACGTGAAATCTGAGTCCGATCTTGGGCAGGAATCAATAATTGAAGTAGCCGAAATTCCAGGTGTACCTGTCGCGATGGCTGACCGTGAACCGGCGATCGACCCGATCGAAAATCGGTTCGTATGTCGCAGGGAGAAGCAAACCGGGTCTCACCGAACTGTACGAGTCTGCCGTACTCACGTGGAAATGAACAATTTGGAGTCGGATGGAGAGGACGTTTTCAAAGGTCTTCACAGATCGCAAAAAGAATACTGATACGTAGGAATTTACCAGGCAAATTGCTTGTGCCGCGACTGAATTTACAGATTTTCAAAGACGTTTGCTGACGACTGGGGAACAGGAATCCGGTCCCTCCTAACAAATGAAAAAGGGGCCCCGATGGGACCCCTTTTTCATTTGTGGCGCGCCCGGACGGCCGACCGCCTGGTTCGTAGTCAGGAGTACAAATTAATGATTTCACCTACTTACAACTCGAATTCCCAAAACTACCCCCTGAAACGCCTCGAAAACGATCAATTACTTACCGGCGGTTTTGGGAAGCACGACAAGCTCACGGACGCTAGATGGCTGCAATTCTGACCGGCCCTGATGCGCGTCATTCATGACAATGTTTTCGACTAGTCCTATACGCTCCAATCTTTTCCTGGATAGCAGGTCAGGAAGCGCCGTTGCAATCAACTCTTCATTTTATGCATGTATAAGAGCGGCGCAGGCCACCTGAATGCGAATACATGCTTCTTCCAATTCTGGGGTGCTAATCCCATAGGAAACACGGAAATAAGGAGAAAGCCCATAAGCGCTTCCGGGCATCACGGCCACTTCGGCTTCTTCTAAGAAATAGCGGCACAAATCCCGATCAGACTCAATGACAGAACCGTTTGGCGTTACTTTCCCAATAGATTTTTCGCAGTTTACATAGATGTAGAATGCGCCTTTGGGTCGGTTACAACTGAGTCCGTTGGCATAGTTTAGCATGGAAACTACCAGGTCCCGACGAGCCTTGAGGACATCGATTTGTTCATCATTGAAGGCGAGATTGTCGTTCAGCGCTTTGACTGCGGCCCACTGGCTAATTGTTGATGGTGAGAGTGTCACCTGAGACTGGATTGTGGTCATTCGCTGGATCAATTCGGCGTTAGCCGCGCCATAACCAAGCCGCCAGCCTGTCATAGCATAGCCTTTGGAACAGCCATTCACGATAAGAATGCGGTCTTTCAGATCGGGCGCCACTTCGGCCAGGGTAGCGAATTCCTGACCATCAAACACGACATGTTCGTAGATATCGTCGGCCATGATCCAAATATCCGGATAATGCCGAAGCACCTCGGCTACCGACTCAAGATCAGCACGCTCATACACGGCGCCTGTTGGATTTGATGGACTGTTCAGGACCATCCACTTGGTCCTGGCCGTGATGGATTCGACGAGGGTCTTCGGTTGCAAAATGTAGTCGTCTACCGCGCTGGTTTCGACGAAAATCGGTACGCCGCCACACACTCGAATGACATCCGGATACCCAGCCCAATACGGTGCCGGCACAATGACTTCGTCACCTTGGTTCAGAGTAGCCATTAGTGCATTGAAAATAACCTGCTTTCCGCCAGTACTAGCGATGACATTCTCGACGTTGTAGTCGACGCCATTCTCCCGTTTAAGTTTTTCACAAATAGCCTGCCGCAACTCGTGAATGCCTGCCAGAGGAGCGTATTTGGTTTCGCCCGAGTCAATCGCATCTTTGGCGGCCTTTTTTGCTACGACATGCGTGTCAAAATCGGCTTCACCCACACAAAGCGGGATAACGTTCTTACCCTGACGTTGCATTTCTTTGGCCTGGCTCAGAAGCTGCGAGGCTTCCGCCGGAACCATCGCTTCAAGACGCGTCGCGAATTGTGGCATACGGTATTCTCCTCAGGAAAAAGGGGTCGAACCGATTAGCTAGCATAATTCAGTTCGATCCCTTTTTTTGGTGCCAGTAGTATGCGGTTGTTTGGATCGGTGGCCAGAGTAAATAGGAGGCACATCGACAACGAACCGCCGCCATGCTGCATATCAAGCATACTTGCTCAAATACTCAACACCGGCACCTGTGTTTTTATCGCGGAATGATCGGCAATACAATTCGCGACGGGTATCGCTCGCTCATATGCAAGACTTGCTTTGCGACCTTCATTTCCGACGTCATGGCGAACGGCGCTCCGGTATTAAGATTTCGAGCCAGGCGCGGATAGTTGCTGCTGGTGACGTCGACTCGCAATCGATCGCCTGGTGCTAGCATGTAGCTGGTCGCCCACATATCGATGGAATATTGATAAACCTCGCCGGGCTGAATCAGTTTTTCTTCCTCAAAACCTTCCCTGTAGCGGGCGCGAATGACACCATCGACCAAATTAAACGCCATGCCATCGGGCTTGACGACAATCAGTTTGGCCATAAAGTCGGTGTCAGTGGAATCGGATTCGGCATACAGCTCAGCAGTAATCGGTCCGGTGATTTCGGTCGCTTTCTCAAACGGCTCTGTGACAAAACGCAGGACATCTTTACGCTCATCCAGCGGTGCCTGATCGTATGGTCCGCGCAGACTTGACTCCATGATGTTGCCGCCTAGCGTCGGGACCGGATCCTCCGGGTCATACGTGTAACTCAGTGAGCCTGAACGACCGGACGGCATCTGGTTTGAAAACGACTTGTTCTCATGCAGGTAATATTCCTGATATTGGGTACGGGCGAGCGGCCACTCATTTTCTTCCCGCCAGACATTCTCGCCCATGATAAATAGCCTGATAGGCAAACCTTCGGGCGCCGGACCATCTTTCATCCAGTAATCAAACCACTCCAGCAGCAGTTCTTCGACGCCAATAACGGCGTCCTCACCAAAATCCAGATCGCCAACCTGTGGTGAAACGTTCCAGCCATGCACCCAGGGCCCCATGATCAAGCGCTGCCCATTGCGCGCCGCCTCAGTTGCTGCCTCCTCGGTCATGGTCTTGTAACTGCCTATCGTACTGCGCTGAAAAACGTCGAACCAACCACCAAAATTCAAAGCCGGAACGATCATTTCGTCCGCACGGGCCTCTAGATTTAGCGGTTCCCAATAAGCATCGTAATTCGGGTGTTCAAGCCAATCTTGAAAGTGGCGCACTTCGAAGCCAACGTTTTCCGCCAAATCAATCAACGGCAAGTGGCCGATTCCATTAATCCAGTCGACAGGAAAAGCCATCGACGTTCGACTGCCAGCGAGCCCCACACCCCATCGAGCTCGGGACAGCAACGAGAATGCGCCACCGGGATAGGCAACGTCTCGATAATAATTTCCCGGACTCATAGCAGGTGCAATTGCTACCAATGCGGGGTTCCGGTTCAAGGCGGCAAGCCACTGCACTGAAGCGAGATAGCTGGTACCGAACATACCGACCTTACCGTTAGACCATGGTTGCTTGGCAATCCAGGTTAACGTGTCGTCGCCATCATTGATTTCCTGAAAATACGGATACCACTGCCCTTCTGAATCGTAACGTCCGCGGGCTGACTGAAAGACAAATGCGTAGCCATTCGTGGTGGCGAACTTCGCATACCGCTGCCGATTGGCCGGTGATCCGTTGGTATAGATATCCCGGACCAGTAAGGTCGGATACTCTCCTCCCTCCGCCGGCAAATAGATATCGGTTGCCAACGCGATGCCATCACGCATTTCCACACGCTGGTGATAGACCATTTTGACAGTTTCCAGGAAGTCACCGTCATAGCCAGAAAAGCTCTGCGATTGAGCGTCGAGAAACGGCGTGAATACGAATGCGAGAACCAGCAGATGGCGAAGCTTCAAGTTTTTCTCCCCGGGAATATCCAGAATGACCAGGCGACTTTCGCCTTGGTCGTTACATGCCAACCTTGACGACAAACGGCTTACCTGCCAGCGCCTTCCAGTCTACGTCGCCATCGTAATCGCCCCACGCAACCGAGCGAGGATTGCCACCATCGGTTGGCAGACCTGAGCCGTCAGCTACATCTTCAAACCCGGATGCGCCATTCCTGTACAACCGCACCGGCGCATCGCGAAACGTGATGATCAGGTCCAGGTCACCGTCGTTGTCGTAATCTCCCCAGGCATTTGACTGACCGCCAGGATCTGCAAATAGTGATGTTTGTACTGGCGTAAAGTTGATTTCGTCGGCAGCCAGACCTGAGAACGGAATCAAAAACAAAAACGCACCAACCGTGACTTTCTTCATTTCGTTATACACCCGAAAGGTAAACCGAATTTACTCGCCGATCAGCTTGGCAGCCCTCCAATAGTACTCTGAAATGGACACCTCGCCATTGCAGGCGAGGTCTCATTTTTGTAGAGGCAGAACCGAAACGCGGAATCTGATACTGATCCGCCAAAGGACGGAATGAAGTGTCGGAAATAAAAAAAGAGTTAGCCGGAAAAACCGGTTAACTCTTTGTTTTAAATGGCGCGCCCGGAGAGATGGATTCAGATCGCCTTAGGGCGATCTTCACCCCTGCGGGGCGCCTGCGGCGTCCAAAACGCTGGCGCGTTTTGTCGAACTGGTGCCCTCTTCTGCATCCAGACACTCAACAAATAAAAAAGGGG
>RCNB010000274.1_pt1 | contig 69961 bp, 59 predicted proteins | sample 2041321 | NCBI WGS metagenome assembly RCNB01 (sample SAMN09708232, study PRJNA481090) | Marine sediment metagenome, whole genome shotgun sequencing project. | reverse complement strand
GGCATTAGCCTGGGTGAGCAGAGTGGCGGCTCAACAGGGGGCATCGCCATTGCAAATAACGGCGCATTGCCTGAGTCACCGATAGGCGATATGACCGACGAACAAATTCGCGATCGTACTCCGGAGGATATTCCGGTCATGGTCGACGACGACATTATCGCCCGGCAATTGCGCGAGGCTGCATTGTCCGAGGAGGATCCGGCATTACGCGAGCGATTGTGGGAAGAGTATCGCAAGTACTCAGGAAACTAGGATCGTGGTTTGAGTTCAGTAAATAAGACATGGTTGCTGTGCTCGGTTCTGTTGTGCCTGGGTGCGTGCGCAGTCGAAGAGCTCATCACAGCAGAAGAAACGAAGCTCATTGTTGCCGAAGCTCCGCCTGATGAGGCGATGCTGCTTGATATCGGTATCACCGAGTTTGTTGATGGTGTTCCAGAAAATAACGACCCGGAGGACACGGGGGTCTATGCAGAGATCCGTTCCGCCGAAGCGCGTTATATCCCATACCACCTGAAGAATACGCTGCAGGGCACAGGCCATTGGGGCGCCGTGCGTGTGATTCCATCGCGGAGCGCTTATACCGACATACTCGTGAGTGGCAAGATCAGGAAATCCGACGGCGAGTTTGTTGAAATCGATATTTCAGTCGCAGATGCGCGTGGCAGCCACTGGTTCAGCAAAACTTATTCCGCGCAGACGGGTTTATCTTCCTACTCGGAGAATCGGGATCGGCGGCAGGACCCGTATCAGAAGGTCTACAACGATGTCGCGAATGATTTGCGAGTGTTTGTCAAAAACCTGCCGCCGGAGGAAATTCACGAGCTAAGGCAAGTCGCAGAATTGAAGTTCTTTGCAGATATGGCGCCGCTCGCATACGGCGAGCATCTGGCAAAAGATGAAGACGGTGAGCTTGCTATTGTTCGGCTTCCTGCCGAGAACGACCCGTCTGTAGATCGTCTGCGCCAGATTCGGGAACGAGACAGGCTCGTTGTCGACACACTGAATGAGCACTACGCCAATTTCTATTACGGTATCGCCATTCCGTATCATTCCTGGCGAAAAGTGTCGCGCGAAGAGACTATCAACTATCGGCAAGTCAAACGCTCAGCCATGATGCAGACACTGATAGGCGCAGTCGTCATTGCGGGCTCGCTGGCTGCAAACACGAGCGATAGCAGTAGTTCGAGGCGGCGTATGAAGGGTAACCTGCAAAACATCGCAATTGGCGAAGGTTTCCAAACGATGATGTCCGGCTTTACTCGCCGTTCCGAAGCCAAGATGCATGTTGAGTCAATCCGGGAGCTGTCGGAGTCCTTTGGAGCCGAGGCGGCTCCCATGGTCGTAACGGTTCAGGGCGAAACACGACGACTTACGGGTACAGCAGCGGCTCAGTATGAGAGCTGGCGGCGCTTGCTCAAGGATATCTACGAGGCCGAAACGGGCTTCGTTGAAGCGGTCGAGGTCAGCCAGCCGGTGCGTGTCCCAGAACCCTCGGGATGAGCGACTAGCGATCGATGCGAGACCTAAAGCAAGGAACTGAACTTGCCAACCGCTACACTCTCGTCAGAAAGCTGGGTGCTGGCGGCGCGGCTGAAACGTGGTTGGCGTCGGACAAGCTGACTCGTGCATCAGTTGCGCTCAAGATTCTTGTTAGCGACCGCTTAGCACCGGCCAGTTTCCGCAAAGAATGGCAGACGAGTATTCGCCTGATGCATGCACACATCGTGCGCGTGTTCGAGTATCACGAGAGTTCCGAAGCGCCTTTCTACTCGCTGCAGTATGTAGATGGTCCTGATCTGAGTGTGCTTAGTGGCACGCCGCCTGGCCACATCCTGCCTCCCATAGCGCTTGTAGCCGATGCGCTGCGATATGCCCATGGCAAGGGAGTGATTCACCGCGACATCAAAGCGGCCAATATTCTTATCGATAGAAACGGCGCACCTTACCTGATCGACTTTGGGGCTGCGGCACGCGAGGGTGATGCTGTCGACGGTGGTTCGCTAATCTCCGCCAGTCCGCAGAGTCTTGCTGGCCAGGAGTCACAGGCTTCGGACGATATCTTCGCGCTCGGTGGTTTGATTTATGAACTTGTTAGTGGTTGTTCGCCGTATTCTTCCGCGTCGACAGCCAGGGACATTCAGGAACTGGTACCGCCAACAATTGAAGCGGCGGATGGCTCACCGATACCGACCAGCGTGCAGCGACTGGTTGCCAACATGCTGGAAAAAGACGCATCGGAACGACCAGATGCGGAAACAGTTGTTGCCACTCTGGAAGCCGCGGGTTTCGCGGCGGCTCCCGCACCGGCCAGCTATGCGGGAGATCGTTTGCCACAGCGCGATGAAGTCATCGCCATTAGCGAGACAGCGCATTCGCTGCCTGGCCGAGCAGCTGTCTCGTCCTCAACGGTCAAGAGCGAAAGTTCCGGTATAAGCCCAAAAATTGTCGGTGTCGCGCTTGCTGCCTTACTCGCGATTCTGCTTGGTGTCGTGTTCTTTCTTCCTGGCTCAGTTACCAGCAATGATCCTGAGCTCGTTGAAGATCAGGGGCAGACTGCGGATGAAAGTTCTGCCAAAACGCAGCGAAAGAGCCAGGTTGATTTCACAGAGAACGTCGATGATCTGAGGGGGCGGGACGATCGCGTCCAGGCGCGGGCAGAGACCGAGGTGGTGCTCGGCGGATTGCTATCCAAAATGAATACGCTTGAAAAACGGGCGGTGCAACGTTGGGGTAGCCTTCGTTTCAGGCAGGCGCAGGCAGTGTATGCGGAGGGTGATGTTGCATACCTTGAACGAGACTACAGCCTGGCAACTCAGAAATACCAGCAAGCGACGACGATTGTCGAGCCGTTGCTCGAGGAGGTAGACGAGGTATTTGCCAAGACCCTGAGCGATGCACAAACAGCGCTCGAGGACGCCGACGCGATTGAAGCACTGCGCTTGTTTGAGCTGGCAGTCGCCATCAGCCCTGGCAATTCGGTAGCACAGTCGGGATACACGCGGGCGAAGAATCTCGGCGAGGTTCTGTCACTGACGGATCGGGGGCTTGCGTACGAGAACGAGCTGGAACTTGACGCTGCTCGTCAAAGTTTCGAGCGGGCGGTTGAGCTGGATCCCGAATGGCAACCGGCACAAGTCGGGCTCACACGCGTGCTCGAGACGATCAAACAAATGGAATTCGATTCTCGCATGACAGAAGGGCTGATCGCCGTCGAAGAGGGAGACTATCCGGCGGCACGCGCAGCATTTCGCATGGCGCAGACGCTTATGCCAGGCTCACCGGAGCCTGCCGATGGTTTGATGCAAGTAGATCAGGGGTTGCGGCTTGATCGTATCGCGGCGCTCGAGACGCAGGCAGGTTCTGAAGAGCAGAACGAGCAATGGGAAGTTGCGGTCGAGACATACACCCGTATTCTCGAGATCGACGGCAACCTGGCGTTCGCGCAACAAGGGCTAAGCCGGGCCGAAGAAATGTCTGCACTGCACGCCAGGCTGGAAGGCTACGTTGAAAAGCCGGACAGTCTTAGCGCACCGAGCACGATGAGCAAGGCGACCAGTCTTGTTGTTGATATCACACGCATGTCGAGCATCGGGCCTCGTTTGGCGAAGCAACGCGACCAGCTATCGCGTTTGCTGAAACGTGCTGCAACGCCGCTTGCCGTAGAACTCGTCTCTGACAATGCCACTGACGTATCTATCTATAGAATTGGTAAGCTAGGTAGCTTCCATTCCCGCGAGATCAAATTGCGGCCCGGTACCTATGTGGCGGTGGGCAGCCGGGCAGGTTATCGAGATGTCCGTCTTGAGTTTCGCGTGGCGCCGGAGCTCGAGTCAGGGCCGGTTGTTGTGCGTTGTGAGGAGACGATTTGAGTTTCGACCACCTGTTTGTAAGAGACGTTGAAGGCGAGCGGCGCATTGACGCGAGTGACCTGCCGCTTCGCGTCGGAACGGGCAGCGATTGCGCGCTAAGGTTGCCAGGGCCCGGCGGTGGACCGGTCATGTTGCTGGACCTTCTCGATGGTGCCCCATTCGTTCAGCCTTTCGGGCAAGACGAATCAATGCAACTCAATGGCGACACGCTCAGTGCGAGTACTCGACTTCGAGATAGGGACGAACTGAAGTTCTTCGGTAGTCGCATTCAGGTTTCGGCGACCGAGGATCGGCTAACGCTAGATGTGCGCCTCGAAGATAGCGCCTACGTTACGCAGCCGCCGGAACATCGTGATACTGCATCGGCAGCAGAGGACGAGGCTATCGCGCCAACGGCATTTCGGCGCGCTGCGGAGACCCAGGCTGCTGTTGCTGAAGCGCATCGCAGTCCTTTAAAAATGATCGTTGGAGTCGCGCTGGTCGTACTTCTGGGTACTGCCTATCTCCTGTTTTCATCGAAGTCAATTCGCTTCGATGTCGATCCGGCTGAACCCGACGATATTTCAATCAGTGGTGGTTGGTTCCGCATGCCCATCGGCGATCGAATGCTCCTGCGCAGCGGCGAGTACGTGGTCAGCGTTCAAAAGCAGGGCTACTACGATGTAAATCAGAATTTCGAAGTTGGCGATGAGCCAAGCAAGTCAATTGAAATCAAAATGCGGCGATTGCCGGGTCAGCTTACGGTTGTAACAGACCAGTCAGTCGACGCGGTTGTATCGATAGACAACAGTCTAGTCGGCAATGCACCATTTGGCCCAGTCGAGTTACAACCTGGTGAGCACAGCGTAAGTGTTCAGGCAGAGCGATATCTGCCGTTTGGTGATGTTGTAAATGTCCCGGGGCTTGGCAAAACCGAAGAGCTGCACGTTCAGCTCGTACGACGATGGTCCAACGTTGATGTGCGCTCCGACCCTCCGGGCGCTGCTATTTTTTCCGGGAAGCAGAAAATTGGAATGACCCCCGCGGTTGTCGAGTTGCTCGAGGGAACACACCAGGTCAGCGTAGTTCGCGATGGATTCAAAGCGTGGGACGGCGCGGTTGTGGCAAGACCCAATGTCGATCAGGGACTGCCGTTGATCAAGCTGGAGCCGGCCAATGCGAAATTATTGGTTAAATCAATACCGCGCGCCGCCAATGTGACGGTCGATGGGCGGTATCGCGGGCAATCACCAATGACACTTTCACTATCACCGGGTGTCGATTATGAAATAGCGCTGTCAAAGGCGGGCTACGGTAGTACGAGTCGCAAAATCCGACTGGCGGCGGCGGCAAGTGACTCGGTGACCATCGATTTGTCGGCGCGAACCGGTACGCTCACGGTCAACGTTCAACCTGCTAATGCCACGATATATGTCGACGGGCAGGCGCGCGGTACCGGATCGTCGACACTCAGGCTGAGTTCCGAGCCACACCGTCTTGAAGTCAGGAGGTCTGGCTACGAGTCCTGGTCACGAACGATAACGCCAAGACCCGGGTACCCGCAGACAGTTTCGGCTCGGCTGAGATCGCATGCGGCGATAGCGCAGGAGAAGATCGAGGTTCTTGTAAAGACGTCAGACGGAAAATCGTTGCGGCGTGTGGAGCCGGGATCTTTCATGATGGGGTCGTCCCGGTCGGAGCAGGGTCGGCGTGCGAACGAAGTTCTTGTGCCAGTCACTTTGACGAAGCCGTATTTCATTGGCGTGAACGAAGTAACCAACCGGGAATTCCTTCAGTTTCGTCCCGGCCACGATTCCGGATCCGATATCAACCCGTCAATGGCCGGTAACGACAACCCTGTCGCAAATATCACCTGGTCCGATGCGGCGCAGTATTGCAATTGGCTCAGTGCCAGAGAGGGTCTGAAGCCCGCGTATGAGGAGAAGTTCGGCCAGTGGACCGCTATGCGGCCGGTTACCAACGGCTATCGTCTGCCAACTGAGGCGGAATGGGTGTGGGCGATTCGTTACGAGGGCAGCGGCAAAGCACAACGATTTGAATGGGGCGCCGAAATGCCACCGGCCAGCGATAGCGGCAATTTCGCTGACAAAGCAGCGTCTGGCATCGTGCCATCAATCCTGCCGCGCTATGACGACGGTTTTGCATCTACAGCGCCTGTTGGAAAATTCGTGCCAAATAAAATAGGCATTCATGATGGCAGCGGCAACGTTGCGGAGTGGGTGAATGATTTCTACAGCGTTCCGACACCCGGTATCAAGACGCCTGTGGTCGATCCTAACGGTCCGGGCAACGGTACAAATTACGTTATACGTGGATCGAGCTGGCGTCATTCAGGCGAGTTGGAGTTGCGATTGAGCTTCCGTGACTACGGCGCCAGCCCTCGTCCGGACGTCGGATTCCGCATCGCCAGGGCAGTAGAATAGAAATTCGTGAGACAATTGCGGTTCTATGCTGTCTATAGACCGAAGACCGCAATAGAAAAGGACCTAATGTGCACCGATTTCTTATAGCGCTGTTGCTAGGCACCATGCTCACCGCTGCATCATGGGCACAGGATGCCGATTCTGATGAAGGCGCTGAGGCCGAAGAAACACAAGTTGAAGCCGATGAAGTCGACGAGGCCGAAGATGTGGATGATTCGGATCTTGACGACCAGACCTATTCCGATGTTGATGACGATTTCAGGCCCAGTGAAAATATTCCGGCCGATCAGTCCATCGCATTTCCTACTGACATTTAGCCCGACACATAAAATATGAATAAAAAGAGCATTCCAATCGAATTCGTCTATCAGCTTTTCGCCCTGATCATCGCGATCATCCTGATACACGCATTCTATACAACCGTCATTCGACCGAACGCGGCTCAGATGATCGTGGAACAGAACGCTGCTGCTGCAGCTGACCCTAACCATATTCGCGAGAGGCACATATCGGTTCTGATTAAGGACTTTGAGCAAGAGGCCTGTTTTATCCTTGGCCTGTGGGCGTTGGCGATTATGGGATACAAGGCGTCTCAAATCCTTGCCGAACGGCAGCTGTTGGAAGTCGATCTCATCCCGGTTGCGGAGGGTATGCGAATATTGCCCGAGGATACGCGCGAGTTTGCGCGTCAGGTGCAGGCATTACCGGAAAAAAGCCAACGAATGTTGCTGCCAAGAGCATTGTTGAACGCGCTGCGGCGATTCAGTTCTACTCGCAGTATTCAGGACGTGTCCACCAGTACGCACACTATCTGCGAGTCGGAGGCAGATCGCCTTGAGTCGGAACTCTCGATGATTCGTTACATCTCCTGGGCGATTCCTTCGATCGGGTTTATCGGCACGGTGCGCGGTATCGGTGAAGCCTTGGCGCAGGCCGATAAAGCCGTGCAGGGAGACATCACCGGCGTAACACAGAGCCTCGGCGTCGCATTTAACTCAACGTTCATTGCATTGCTTATCAGTATCTTTCTCATGTTTCTTGTTCACCAGTTACAGCTGCTGCAGGAACGGCTTGTGTTTGACAGTGAAAACTACTGCAACGACAAGCTCATTTTGCACATGAAGGCGGACTGAGCAGCGAGCGGTTGCGAAAATGAGCCTCCTTGCTGCACATCTAAACGATGCCGGAATTTCGTTCCTCGATTCGAAAGCTGTTTTGTATCGGGAGCCTGGTTTTGCGCTACTCGACGACGACCAGGTGACGACTGGCCGTAAAGCGCTCACACAAGCTCGCATCAAACCACATCGAATTCAGAACAGGTTCTGGTCAAGCCTCAACACGACTGCGCTTGCGGATAAGCGCTTTCGTCATTTGAGTGCGGCAGATCTGGTTAGTCGCCAGTTCGAACAGGCCTGGTCACGAATCGCCGCAAGTGGCGACCAGGTCGTTTTGGCGGTGCCCGCGTACATGGATTCAGACAAGCTCGGTTTGTTGCTCGGGATTGCGGCCGAGCTAAATGTACCGATCGTCGGAATGGTCGATGCCGCGGTCGCCGCAACGCGGCGCCAGTACAAAAATGCAGTACCAGTTCATATCGATCTTAGCCTGCATGCGGCGCTGCTGACGAGGATCTCACAGGGCGGCCAGGCACAGGTAGATCGCTCAGTGGTCGTCGACGAATGTGGGGTGCTTGCACTGAACGAGACGTGGCTGCGTGCAATTGCCGAGGCGTTCGTGAATCAGTCGCGATTCGATCCGCTGCATACCGCTGAAACCGAGCAAGTGTTGCAGGACAATTTGTCCAAATGGCTGGCTTCTGCCTCTGCTGGCGCTAAGGTTGAGATGCAAGTCGACTATCGTGGAATCTCCCATCAAGCCGAGCTCAATACGCTGGAGTTGATTGCGGCGGCGGCACCAATTTACCACCAAATAGTCAGTAACTTGCGGGCGTTGTTTCGAGCCGATGAAGTGCCGGCGCTGCAACTGACCGATCGCGCCGCTCGAATGCCCGGGTTTGCGGATATTTTGGGTGCGCGCGTCGGTGGTGAGTTATTTATGCTGGAATCCGGCGCGACGGGGCGCGGCCTGATTGCGCGATGCGAGGCTATGAGAAATGACGGTGCTGCGGTTAGCCTGATCCGCCAGTTGCCGTGGGATCAGTCAGCAGTCGAGATCAAGTTCGAAGAGTCGGTTCGCGACGAAGGCCAGCCGACTCATCTACTGTTCGACAACATCGCGTATGCGATTGAGTCCGAGCCGTTGACACTGGGTTCGCAGTCCATTGACGGCGAGCGATATATCGACGTGCAGCAAGACATGCCCGGCGTATCGCGCCGACACTGTTCGCTACAACTCGAAAACGGCCAATGCATCGTGCGCGACTTCAGTCGTTACGGGACATTTCTCAATGGCCATAGCATCGATGGATCCGCAGTCTTACAGGTAGGTGATCTGATACGTCTTGGTACTCCCGGTTATGAATTGCGCATGATCGCGATGGAGAGTGGCCGTGGCTCGTAAGCGCAGGCCTTTCGAAATATTCAGCATGTCGTTTCTCGACTGCATGAGCTGCGGCTTTGGCGCGGTCATTTTGTTGTTCATGATTATCAATGCGCAGGTCAAGGAAACAACAGAAGATGATCCAACGAATCTGATGTCGGAAACGCGCAAGATTGAAGTCGAGATCCTGGAGGGTCGAAAGAACCTCGTGCTTGCTAAAAACACGCGCGAAGAACTCGAATCTGAAACCATAACCGCAGAGGGGCAAATTGCCCGGATCATCGCCCTGATCGCAGAGCTACGCGCGGAGCTTGCGCAGTATGACTCGGAGACGCTCGCGGAAATAGAACGCATTGAAAAGCTCCAAACCGATATTGAATCGCTGCAGGAAGAGGTGAAGCGACTGTTGGCGCTTGAGCTTGAGTCAACGAAAGATGGCTCGGCGTTGCGCGAATTCAAGGGCGATGGCGACCGTCAGTATCTGACAGGACTGAAACTCGGTGGCAGGCGTACGCTTATTCTTGTCGATCGCTCTGCAAGCATGCTCGACGATACGATCGTCAACATTATCAGGCGTCGCAACATGTCCACCGACGAAAAGCTCAGGGCTGTAAAATGGCGCCAGGTTGTTGCCAGCGTCGATTGGTTGACCGCGCAATTTCCGCAGGGTAGTGAGTTCCAGATATACATGTTTAACAATGATGTCGAGCCTGTAATCAAAGGCAGTGACGGTTTGTGGCTCAAAGCAGATGACAGTACTCAGCTAGACGAGGCGGTGCGGGTGTTGCGCAGGACTGTGCCCGAGAACGGTACGAACATGCTTGCGGCCTGGCAGGTTGCCGCTACACTATCGCCTCCGCCCGATAATATTATTCTGCTCGCAGACGGCTTGCCGACGATGGAAGCGACGACGACGAGCCGCAACACGGTCAGTGGTCGCGAACGCAGCAGCATGCATTTCCGGGCGTTGCGCGAGTTGCCTCGCGGAATTCCTGTGAATGTTTTTCTTTACCCCCTTGAAGGCGATTATGAGGCACCGATTCACTATTGGGTGCTTGCCAATCGCACGGGCGGATCGTTTATCAGTGTCAGTCGTGACTGGCCGTAGTGCAGTGGAGAACTTGAGGTGAGACGTCGCCGAAATATCGAGGCATTCAGTCTGTCGTTTCTCGACTGTATCTGCTGTGGATTTGGCGCGATCATCCTGCTTCTTGTACTGAGCAAGATTTACGAGCCGGTCATTATTGAGAAGACACAGGATGATCTCGAATCGCTGATCGCGTTGTTGCAGCAGGAATTAGTAGAGATTCGCGGCGAGACCACCGTTATCAATCGGGATCTTGAGTCGGTTCGCGAGCAGACCTCAGCGACGAAATTGCAGCTCGCGCGTTTGCGGGGCGAGCTCAACACGGTACAAGGCCAATACGCCGTGACACAGAGTGAGTCGGAAGTCACCATGAATGAGGGCGCGCTGCGCATGACCAAGCAGAGCCTGACCGAGGAGATGCGACGCCTGCAACCTTACTATCGTCGTGCGTCGAACGATGCGATCGCAGGAATTCCTGCAGATAGTGAATACATAATCTTCATTATCGATACGTCCGGCAGTATGCAGCAGCTTAACTGGGATCGGGCGATCCAGAAGCTAACCGAGACTCTTGATGTGTACCCGCAGGTCAAGGGCATTCAGATCATGAATGACAACGGCAATTTCATGTTCAAGCAGTACGCCGGCAAGTGGATTCCTGATACAAAGGGGCGTCGCGAAGCGATCGTCAGGACGATGCGAACCTGGCGTCCATTCAGCGACAGTAATCCTGTCGATGGCATCATCTACGCGATAAGTACATTTTGGTCGCCGGACAAGAAGATAAGTGTCTACGTTTTCGGCGATGATTTTCAGGGTCGTTCGGTGGAAAACGTAGTTCGCCAGATCGATTCGGTAAATCGAGTTGGAGCAGACGGCAAGCGGATGGTTCGCATTCATGCTGTGGGTTTTCCGTTGTTTCGGGCAGGTAGTTCGGATATACCGGTGACAGTTACCCGTTTCGCGCAACTCATGCGCGTTCTCTGCGATAGAAATGGCGGTACTTTCGTCGCGCTATCAAGCGCTCGTACCTGAGTACCCCGCCACAATTCGTCATATTTGATCCTAAGCTTTCCACGATGCTGACGCATAGCGAGCGCTATTTCGCCGTGTAATGAACTCCGACAACGAATGAAAACCTACGGAGTACATTCTCATGCGAAAGACAATCACTGCTATATCACTACTTGCCCTGCTGGCCACATCAAACACATTTGCTGCGACAGCATCCAAGAAAGAAACCGCAGGCGTCGGAGCCGGAGGCGCCATCGGTGCGATCGCCGGCGGCCCGGTCGGTTTTATAATTGGAGCGGCAATTGGCGCCAAAATTGGCGATACGATGCACAAGAAAACCACAGCAATCGATGAACTGACTGTTTCTCTCGATAGCTCACGTGATACCGCCTCCAATCTCGAACTTGATGTTCAGTCACTCAAGACCGATGTTGATTCACTTGGCGTTGAACTGGACCGCATGCGGGAGTTTGACCGGCCGCAGCTCATCAATCTGCTGCAAGCTGGTATCGCCATGGATTTGCTGTTTCGCACTGACGAACACGCTCTTGCCGATACGACCGGAGATCGCCTTGCGCAACTCGCCGGAAGCCTCGCATCGATGCCCGATATTCGTGTGCAACTTGATGGTTTTGCTGACGAACGTGGCGACGAAGATTACAACCGGGAGCTGTCGAAAAAGCGTGTCGAGTTCGTGCGTGACCAGTTGATATCAGCCGGTGTACATCCAGCGCGAATCCGCGTCTCTGCCCATGGCGAGGCTCCTGCTCAGGACAACACATATGATAGCTACGCACTGGAGCGACGGGTCAGCCTGAAGTTATTCATCGAAAATTCACGATCATTCGCCGCTAATCCGAACTAGACCGGTTTCCTCCCGACTCCTCGAGAGTCGCCACCATGCCGGCCCTTCGGGGCCGGTTTTTCTTTTACCGGTTCCACGGTATAGTTTCATTTCATGACAAATCCGACGGTATCTTTCAATGCTTGATCTCGTGGATATTGAAGGCGCCGCTGAGCGCCTGTCCGGCATTGCGGTCGAAACACCGTTGCTGCGAAGTGCCGAGCTTGACCAGAGTGTCGGTGGCCGAGTACTGCTTAAGCCTGAAAGCTTTCAGCCAATTGGGTCTTTCAAGATTCGGGGTGCGTACAACCTGCTGAGCCAGCTATCGGCAGAAGAAGCGAGGCATGGCGCGGTGGCATGGTCGTCGGGCAATCATGCCCAAGGTGTCGCGCTTGCTGGCAAGCTCCTCGGTATCAAGACGACCATTGTTATGCCGGAAGACGCGCCGCAGGCCAAGTTGGACAATACACGCAGGCTTGGCGGTGAGATTGTTAGCTATGATCGTTACACGGAGGATCGCGAGGCGATTGCTCGCGGTATTGCGGCCGAGCGTGGCGCGGCCATTGTGCCGTCCTACGATCATCCCCACATCATCGCCGGCCAGGGAACCGTCGGCCTGGAAATCGCACGGCAATCTCAGGCGCTCGGGTTGCCTGCAGACCAGGTAGTAATTCCCTGCGGTGGCGGCGGGCTAACGTCGGGCTGCGCTGTCGCACTAAAAGCGTGCCTGGAGAATGCTTCCGTATATACAGCGGAGCCAGAACATTACGACGATACAGCGAAATCGCTCGAAAGCGGTGAGCGAGTAAGCGTCTCGGAAACGACACCGTCGATCTGCGATGCATTGCTCGCCGAAACGCCGGGTCAGATGACGTTCGACATCATGCATCGACTTGGCGTGCGCGGTCTGGTTGTCACCGAAGAAGAGATTCGAAACGCGATACGCTTCGCCTTTCGGCATCTCAAGCTGGTTGTCGAACCTGGCGGTGCCGCTGCACTTGCCGCGATACTCGCCGGAAAGTTGGATACCAAAGACAAGACGACAGCGGTCGTGTTATCGGGCGGCAATATTGACGTGGAGTTATTTGCCGAGATTCAGGCCGAGCTGACCTGAGGTTTGCGCAGCATCGAAATACGGGACAACGGTTGACGTCTTATCCCGGTGACGTTCGTTGTGTTGCGTCGTCTATCGGTCCAGCCATCGAGCCAACTGACTATTTTCTCAAGTTGTTCAACATCAGGACGCACACGACTTGGCTGCATCTCGACCAGGCCAATACCCTGTTCGGCTGAGCGCACAAAATTCTGGCTGTCGCGCAACACAGCAATAATTGGAATACCGAGCGAGTCGAGAAAACGCATAAGCCGAGCAAAGCTCTTGGTGTTTTTGCGAGTTCGGTTCGCGACCACCGCCAGTTTTCGATCGCGCCGATCAATCTTGGCGACCAACAACAAATCTGCGATGCAGCGCGATGCGGCTTCGATGTCCATCGATGAAGGCAGAACTGGTACAAGGATGCTCGCGGCATCGCGTGTTACTTCACGCAAGTCGTCGTGATTCAGACCGGCGGGGGAATCGACAATCAGGTTGCATGTGTCGTCGGGAATTCGCAGTTGCCAGCTTCTCGTTGCATGCATTGTCTTCTTGAACGCGGCGATGCCGTGAATGGCTGGCAGGTCGGAAGGCCGCCGATCCAGCCACCCCATGGTCGAACCCTGCGGGTCATAGTCCATGATCGTCGTTCGTGAGCCTTGCCGGGCATAGCTCGCCGCGATGTTGGTCGCGATCGTCGACTTGCCGCAACCCCCTTTCGGATTGAGGATAACGATCTTGTTCAGGTTATCTCTTGTCGGCGTGATCAACATAGGCATTGTTAATGTCTCGCATATTGGTCGGTCAGTCCTTGCGCCAGTTCACATAATACCAGAGCGGATCCAAAGCCGAAGATTGCGCGACTGAGGCCTTACATGCTCGTTAGTTCAGCCCAGGTGGTCACTATCGTCTCGTCAATAAAGGTGTCGCCATCCGAATCGATGTCGATATGAACATCGACGTCATTGTCGGCCACCAGCCGTATGCTGCTGTTTTCTCCGACTACAAAGAACTCACCCGTGTACGGATAGTTGGAGCCAAGTCCGGCGAACATGACGGGCGTTGAATAGACAACGGAGCCTGCCAATCGCGTCGTCGTGAGCGTTCCCTGCGTAACCATTGTGAAAGGCTGATCTAATGCGCCGGCATCGACAGTCTGCATTGACGAAAAGTCGATCAATGTATCGGACATACTATTGTAATCCATCGTTATCGAGCTACCGGTGATCGTAGCTTCCGCGTAAAGCAGCTCCATTAGATTAAGTCTCGCTGTTGCATTGCCACTGGTCGACATCACATCGGTCAGCGTCGTGACTTGAAGCGTTGTAATGATCATTGTCATCGACAGGTCGTACAGGCCGCTGAAGATATCACCCTCAAACGCGCTTACAGTCAGGTCAATGGTCCCATCGATGACTTCACCGGCGCCGTCGTCGCAGTTGTCGTAGTTAACCAAAAAGTTGTCCCCGACAGATAATGCGCCGGCAGCCAGAACCAACGGGTCGACAACGTCGATACTGATTGAAACAGAGCCTAGCTGCAGGCAATCGAGAACATCAGTTCCGAGCGGTACTTGCTGCACAATCTGACCAAGGAGACTGTTGGTTCGAGCCTGAGGCAGTGGCTTTGACGATCCGCTGGTTTTGCTTGCGGTTAGCCCGGTTGTACCGGCGAGACTTGCAAGTTCGCCGCTACCAATTGCAGCATCATATGCGGCGCTGGCTACAGCCATTGCATTGTTAGCATCAATGGCCAGGTCGGCGGCCGGCGGTTCGTTCTGGTCGTCGTCCTGACCGTTAAAGGTGCTATCACCACCGCTGCAAGCGGCCAGGAAGAAAATCGGGATCAGTGTGCTAATGGCTACGCGCTTCATTGCGGTGCTCCGGACTCAATATTCAGATTGAATTGAGTCTACGGGGTACACAATCAGCCGCCGTGACCGCTCTCACATAAATGATTTCCTATCGGATAGGAGATTATGTGCAGAACCATAGTAGAAGGACGAGATCGTAAACCAGAAACCGCTTTCGGCTTGTTCAGAACATCTCGCTGGGGTCGGGCTGGTCTTCTGACGGTGCCGTACGGCTCTTGATGAAGTCGCCGGTAATCATCTTGTCGTAGCTCAGGCCGGGGCCGACCATTGGGTAGACGCCCGCGTCAGGGTCGATGATGACTTCAAGAAACGCCGGGCCGTCGAACTCCATGAATGCCTTGATGGTGTCCGCGATGTCTTCAGGCTTGTCGAGCTTTCTGGCGAACTCAAAGCCGTCGGCTTCTGCAGCTTTGACGAAATCCTTACGGTGCAATGACTTGTCGCTGCCAGACATGCGACTGTCGTAATAGAGCTTCTGCCATTGGCGCACCATGCCGTCGCCGTAATTATTTAGAACGACAACCTTAATCGGAAGTTTGTATGTTGTGGCTGTTTCCAGCTCCCCAATATTCATGCGCATGCTGCCATCACCGTCAATATCGATAACAACACGATTTGGTTGAGCAAACTGAGCACCAATAGCGGCTGGCAAGCCAAAGCCCATCGTTCCCATGCTGCCGGATGTCAGCCACAGTCTCGGTTCGCGGTAATCAAAATACTGTGCCGCCCACATCTGGTGTTGCCCGACGCCTGTCGAGATGATTGCCTCACCATTCGTATGGCGGTTTATTTCTTCGATGACGGCATATGGTTGAATCAGCTTGCTGTCACGGTCGTAATTAAGGCAATGCGTCTTCTTGAGAGCGGCGATTTCACTGTGCCAGGTCGAGTAGTCCTTGCTGAATTTCTGGCGTTTGCCAAATTCGAGCAAGTCTTGAAGGTCGCGGGACAATATGCCGATGTGGTGCCAGCTGACGCGCTTAACTTTGCCGATCTCGGCAATGTCGACGTCAAAATGAGCGATGTTCTTCGCTTTTGGCGCAAAACGAGCCGGGCTTCCTGCGACGCGATCATCGAAACGAGCGCCAATAGTGATTAGAAAGTCGCAGTCTTCAACTGCATAGTTGGCTGAAGCAATACCGTGCATGCCGAGCATGTGCAGCGCCAGGTCATGCGTGGTGTCGCTCGCGCCTAATGCCATCAGTGTTGTCGTAACCGGGATGCCGAATTCATTGGCGAAGCGTCGCATCGGTTTCGTTGCGTTGCTGTTGATCACACCGCCGCCGGCGTAAATCAGCGGCCGCTCGGATCGTGCGAGCATTTCGTAGAAGCGCTCGCAAGCGTGAGTGCTCAAGCGATTTTCAGTCACGGTGGCCAGCCGACGACGATAGCCGGCTAAAGGCAGAGATCCTGAACCCTTGAATTCGCCTTCCCAGTTCTGTACGTCTTTGGGAATATCAACCACGACCGGGCCGGGTCGGCCGGTACGCGCCAGCTCAAACGCGCTGCGCATCGTGTCCTCGAGTCGGGCTGGGTCTGTTACCAGGAATATGTGTTTTGCGACGGCTCCCATAATGGCTGAGACCGGCGCTTCCTGAAACGCATCGGTGCCGATGGCCGCCGTCGGCACCTGGCCGCAGATAACGACGATAGGAATGGAGTCAGCCATGCAGTCTCGCACCGGCGTCACGGTATTGGTCGCGCCTGGGCCCGATGTAACCAGGACCACACCGACTTTGCCGCTCGCACGAGCGTAGCCAGACGCCATGAAACCGGCACCCTGCTCGTTTGCGGGCACGATTAGCGGTATTGGTGAAGTGCCATCTTCGTTTCGATGCGTGTCGTTGTAACGAAACACGGCATCGTAGGTTGGCAAGATGGCGCCGCCGCTGTAGCCAAATATTGTATCGACACCCTCATCGGCCAATACCTGCACGACGATATCCGCGCCGCTCATGCGTGCGCCTTCGAGTGGATGGTCGGACATTTTCGCTCTTTTCGCCTGCTCGCTCACAGCGTCGCCAAAGGATTACGTAAGTGCCGGATTGATACCGGATTTTTGGCGAGTGTTTACTAATTTCTGTTGCATTGCAATACTCGAGCAACTGCGCCACCATCCGCGCAATATCAGGGCGCTTTAGTTTCAAACGAATGTATTAAGCGAGATCCGATGCGACACTCAATTTCAGTCCTACTGCAGAACGAAGTCGGTGCATTGACACGCATGACCGGCATGTTTTCTTCCCGTGGCTACAACATTGAATCGCTCAATGTTGCGCCGACAGACGACGAGACCGTATCCCGCGTGACCATAGTCATTTCCGGGTCCGATGCGGCGATCGTGCAACTCAACACGCAGCTGGCGAAGCTGGTCGACGTCGTCAATATCCACGACATGACGCTCGGCGATCACTTCGAGCGCGAACTTGCGATCCTAAAGGTCAAACTGGCTTCGAGCGGTGTGTCCAAAGCCAAATCTATCGCCAAGAAGCACGGTGCCGAGATTCTCGATGATTCCCCGGTTAGCTTCACGATACAACTGATGGGACGGGTCAGGGAAATTGACGCATTCATTGAAGATGTGTCCGCCATCGGTGAACTCGCCGCGGTCGCGCGCAGCGGCAGCGTCGCGGTGTCAAAGGGAGAGGTGACGCTGTCGTCATATGACGCGCACCACCACCTGTCCGCCTGAGAGATGTCGGGCTTCGCTCTTTCCGAATACCGCCGCCTTGTCGTCAAGGTCGGCTCAGCACTGCTTATCGGAGACGACGGCCATGTCCATCGCGGCTGGCTCGAGGGCCTGGCCGAGGATATTGCGAGACTCAATGCTGACGGCCACGAAGTGCTCATCGTTTCATCAGGTGCTATCGCGATCGGCAGCACAGTGCTTGGGCTAAACAAACGCCGTGCCCGCCTGGAAGACCTTCAGGCAGCCGCTGCTGCAGGACAGGTGCAACTGGTACACGCTTATCAGGAAGCATTGAGCGCCCACGACATCGTGGCAGCACAGATTTTATTGACTCCAGAGGATACGGAAAATCGCCGTCGTTTCCTGAATGCACGCGGCACGCTCGGCAAACTGGTTGAACACTCCGTTATTCCTATCATCAACGAAAATGACACCGTAGCGACTGACGAGATCCGCTACGGCGACAACGACCGGCTGGCTGCCCGCGTCGCCCAGCTTGTTATGGCTGACGCGCTCATATTGCTGTCGGACGTTGATGGTCTTTACACAGCAGATCCAGGAAAAGACAGCAACGCAAAGCATATTCCCGAGGTACCGAACATCACCGACGAAGTACAGATCATGGCTGGGGAGACACGCTCAGATATTGGCAGTGGCGGCATGGCGACAAAAGTGCAGGCTGCACGAATCGCGACCCATGCGGGCTGCTCGACGGTCATTACCAGCGGCGCTATTGTTCGACCGCTTGAGGCGCTGGCTGCTGGCGGTAAATGCACCGTGTTTCGCGCCGAAGGATCGCCCGCCGCCGCGCGCAAGCAATGGCTCGCTGGTGTGCTGGAAGTACGGGGCGAACTCAGGCTGGATGATGGGGCGGTAACAGCCCTCAAGAACGGCAATAGCCTGCTCCCTGTTGGTGTTATTGAGGTTGTCGGCAATTTTCGTCGTGGTGATGTCGTCACGATTGTCGATGCGTCCGGAAATGAAATCGGTCGGGGTCTGGCCGAGTATTCCGATGAGGATGCCCAGCGACTGGTAGGGTGTCACTCCGAAGATATTGAAGAAAAACTTGGCTACCGTGGTCGATCGGTCATGGTTCACCGGGACGAGCTGGTACTGTTTGGTAATGAGCGCTAACGAAACTTCATCCGCGTTGATCGTGGATATGATGCAACCGATGGGCGAGGCGGCGCGCCGTGCTGCAGCGGCACTGGCGATGTCTTCCAACGACGAGCGTAATCGCGCGCTGCAGGCTGCAGCGGCTGCTATTCGAAATCAGTCCGATGCGATCCTGGCGGCAAACGTCAAAGACATGCAGCTTGGCGAAGAACGCGGCCTCAGCGCTGCGATGCTTGACCGGCTGATGCTGGATGCCGATCGCATAGAGGGCATGGCGGCAGGTATTGAAACCGTCGCTGAGCTGCATGATCCCATTGGCCGGGTCCTGGAGGAATGGGATCGTCCGAACGGTCTCGCAATCCAGCGAGTATCTGTTCCGCTTGGCGTCATTGGCATCATTTACGAGAGTCGTCCAAATGTAACTGCCGATGCGGCGGCTTTGTGCCTCAAGTCGGGCAACGCCGCTATCCTGCGTGGCGGATCCGAAAGCTATCATTCCAGCCGTGCGATCTACACGTGCCTGCGAGAGGGGCTGACCGAAGCGGGTATCGATGCAGACGCCGTCCAAATGGTGCCAACGACCGACCGTGCAGCGGTCGGCTACATGCTGTCATCGATGAGCAGGTGGATCGATGTCGTGGTACCGAGGGGTGGCAAGAGCCTTATCAAACGCGTGCAGGACGAAGCGCGCGTGCCGGTTATCGGTCACCTCGAGGGAATTTGCCATGTCTATTTGCACGAGGCAGCGGATACCAACATGGCGCGTGACATCGTTCTGAACGCGAAAATGCGTCGCACGGGCATCTGCGGTGCCGCGGAAACTGTGCTCGTTGATCAAGCAGCTGCCGCGCGGCTGCTGCCGCCGGTGTCCGAGGCATTGCTTAGCGCAGGCTGTGAAATTCGAGGTGACGATGCGGTTCGCTCTGCGATTAGCAATTCTGTTGCGGCAACCGAAGAGGATTGGTCGACAGAGTATCTGGACGCGATCGTTTCGATACGTGTCGTCAGCGGCATCGATGAGGCGATCGAACACATCGCCCGCTATGGGTCGGGTCATACTGAGTGCATCGTTACGGACGAAAGCAGTGCCGCCGAGCGCTTTTTTAGCGATGTCGATAGTGCCATCGTTCTGCAGAATGCATCCACGCAGTTCGCAGACGGCGGCGAATTCGGCATGGGCGCCGAAATAGGTATAGCGACAGGTCGTGTGCACGCTCGCGGGCCCGTCGGAGCGGATCAACTGACGAGCTACAAGTACGTCGTCCGCGGTAGCGGGCAAGTCAGGCCCTGATGTCCAGCGAGCCTGCGCCTTTTGATGTCGCTGTCATCGGGGCTGGCGTTAACGGTGCGGGCATAGCGTTCGATGCGGCGCTCAGAGGATTGCGTGTCGTCGTACTGGAGCAGAATGACGTTTGCAGCGGCACGTCGGCGATTTCCAGTCGGCTCATACACGGTGGGCTGCGTTATCTTGAGTATGGCGAGATTCCGCTCGTCTTCGAGTCATTGCGCGAGCGCATCCTGTTGCGGCGTATCGCGGCGCACCTCGTCAAACCTATTCGAATCTGCATACCGATTTATGAGTCGGCGAGGCGCGGTCCGTTACTGATTCGGCTGGGCATGATTGCGTACGACCTGTTGTCGGTTCGAAAAACGTTACCGGTGCACGACATGCTGAGCCGGGATGAAGCGATTGAGGCCGAGCCCGGGCTTGCCGAAGACGGTCTTCGTAGTGAGGCGCGTTACTACGACGCTCAAGTGACATTCGCAGAGCGGCTCGTATTGGAAAACCTGTTGGCGGCGCGTTCGGCCGGAGCCGAGATTCATACCTACAGTTCAGTTACAAAGATAAACATCGAGGGTGGCGCCGTTAGTAGTCTCGAGATCAAAGACAATATTACGGGCGAACAACAGACGATTGCTGCGAGCGTTGTGGTCAATGCGGCGGGCCCCTGGGTAGATCAGGTACTTGCAACAACCGCGAAGGTTAGCCCACGCCTGGTCGGTGGAACGAAAGGCAGCCATATCGTCGTTGGGGCATTCAAAGGTGCGCCACAAGAGGCATTTTACGTTGAGGCAGCCGCGGACGGCCGTCCATTTTTCATTATTCCGTGGAACGGTCAGTACCTGATAGGTACAACCGACATTCGTCACGAAGCCGACCTGAATGAAATTCGTGCGAGTCGCGAAGAGGTTGATTACCTTTTAGCCGAAACCAACCGTGTATTTCCAGCGGCGCGGCTCGGCAGCGACGATATCCACTACGCCTATGCAGGCGTGCGCCCGCTACCGTATCGTCAGAAAGGGCCGGAATCATCGATCACTCGCCGCCACATTATCCGCAAGAACCGCAAGATAGCGCGCGGTCTTATTTCCATTATTGGTGGCAAATTGACGACCTATCGAAATCTCGCAGAGCAGACGGTTGACCGCGTTGGCAAGATGCTGGGTCGCAGATTGCCGGATTGCAGAACCCGGGACACGCTGTTGCCGGGGGCTTACCGGCTCGACGAGGCTCGAACGGCGCTCGAGTCACTGCACGGACTGTCCACGAACGGGGTTGAACGGCTGCTGTCGATCTACGGCGGCAGGTGTATCGATATTGTTGAGCTAACCCTGTCCGAACCCTCGCTCAGTAAGGCAATCGATGCCGGTGAAACAATACTCGCCGCAGAAGTTGTCTTTGCGATTCGCGAAGAAATGGCGCGAACCCTGACGGACATCGTGCACCGTCGTCTAATGATAGGTCTTGCCGCGGATCAGGGCAGGGCGTTGTATGAGATCGTTGCGGCGATTGCAGCCGCGGAATTTGCCTGGAGCGATGAAGACCGTCTCGAGCAACTTGAATCGTTACGGCGCTACAGCGCGTCCTTGCGAGTTTAGACGTCGCCCGCAAGCGCGGTTCTATGGCGTGTATCGAATCTCAGCGAACAACTCCCGGCCACGTCCCGGAAAATAGCGATAGTTGCCAAACGCGTAGTCGGCGCGATCGGCGTAGTCGCGATTCGTCAGGTTATTCAGGCGAACGATGAGTTCAAGCGATGGCGCGAGTCGAGTGCCGGCCCTCAGGTTAGCAATAGCATGGCCCGGGTAACGAAACCGGTTTTCTGCGTCGAGATAGTACTCACCGATAGTCGTCCACTGCAGCCCTGCATTGATTCGTTCGTTGGGCTTGAACAGCAATTCGACATTGCCGAGCCAGCGTGGCGCGGTATCGACGTCGCGACCAGATACAAACGTCTCGCCACGTGATGCCACGACGTCAAAATCGTAGCGATGGCGGGCGTAGCTGGCGGCCAGATTCAATTGCCAGGAAGAGTTCAGCAGAATTTCGACGCTACCTTCAAAACCGCGATGTTTGCTGCGGGCGCCGCTGATGTTGAAGCCCTCAGCATCTCGAAAAATGCTATCGCGTTTGCGCATCGTGAACGCAGTCAAATCGGCAGACCAGCTTCGTCTGTTGGTGCGTACGCCAATCTCGAAACTGTCAAGTCGCTCTGAATCAAGATCAGCAACTTGCTGGCCACTTTGCAGTCGGTACAGCTCGGTTGCCTGCGGCGCACGAAACCCTCGCGACAGGTTCGCATACAAGCTGGTTTGTGCGTCGAGTAGAAAGTTGAGCGCAAACTTTGGTGCAATATTGGTAAAACTGTCTGCACGATCAGCCGGGCGTGAATACAGGCAGCCACCAAAGCCACATACCGTTCCGTCATCCCTCGTGTTGCCGCCCAGCATGCGATTGTTGTAATCATACCGTAGGTGCTCGGTACGTAACCCGGCATTGAGCGTGAGTTTCTCCTTTACTTGAAACTCGGCCTGGATGTACGGAGCGATGGAGTAGCTGGTGACGTCATAGTCATAGTGTTTACCTTCAGGTCGCGTCTCGACAAGGAAATCGGATCCCTGTGTTGCTCCGTCCTGCGTCTGCTTTAAAAAAAGATCTGACCATTCGAGGTCGATCCCGACAATTGTTGAATATCTCTCAGCCGAAAAAGTCGCCGAGGCCAGGGCGCCACTACTGATGTGTCCATTTTCCTCCAACGGCTGACCGGGTAGGAAATGTTGTAAAAAGCGCATGTCCGAACGACGCAGAAAAGGTCGCACTTCAAGCTCGAATTGTTTTAGTGAGCGTGTCCAAATGCCGTACAGGCGCTGGCTACTTGCGTTGCGGAATGCTTCCGGATTCAGGTTGCCTCGATTCAGGGACGGGTCCTTGTACGCGTCCTGCCCCTGAATGAAACCGGCGGTGTCCTGATCCAGGTCCGTTGCGGAAAAGGCGAGCGTAAAATTCCCGTCGCGTTGATCCCATTGGCGTTTGAGGTGAATCTTGCTCTGCTGGTATCCGGAGTCGTCGCGAAAACCACCATCGTCGGCGTAGACCATGGAAGCAAGCCAGGTTTCCTGGCCATCGAAAGGCAGGTTTGCGCTTGCGCGATAGAAATTATTGGCGCCGAATTCGAACGCAAGTTGAGGCGTATTATTTTCGCCGGGTCGCGGCAAGAGTACATTGATAACGCCGTGGAGTGCGTTGGATCCATATAGCGCGCTACCGGGTCCGCGAATGACCTCAATCGACTCTGCTTGCTCCGTGTTGATTTCAAACAAGGAATTGACGTTGCAAAAACCGCTGGGCCGAATGGGGATACCATCTTCAAGAAACAGGAAGGAGCCGCAAGAACCGGCACCGGTGAGTATCGGAGAGCGAATTGCGGTCAGGTGTTCCTGTCCGCTGGCACGACCAAGCCAGACTCCGGATACTTTTGTCAGAAGCTCGTGGATATGTTGGTGTCTTGTTCGCGCAATGGAGTCTGAATCGATGCGTTCTATGTTTCCCGCATGCGACAATACGGGTTGAGCACGTCTGTGGGTCGTGACGATAAGCTCGTCTATTGGATCAGCGCTTTCGACCAGCTGCGCGAATAGCGATGGTGGCGACGCGAGTAGCATAGTCAGCCACAGCTTCAGGTACCGTCGTCGGCAGATTTTTCTCATTCGTTTCTCACGCTGGCGCCATTATAATCACCTCAGATACGATCGTCCCTACGGAAGTACCAGCCCATGAAAAAGCCCATCCTCGTCCGTCCGGTCAGTTGTGCGCTTGCGTCGATTTTGTTGTTGAGCCAGGCGGTGGCGTGGGGTCAGAGTACAGACGCTGTTGCCAGAGAAAAGTCGGACAGGCCGAAAATCGGCCTGGTGCTGGGCGGTGGCGGCGCTCGTGGTGCGGCGCACATTGGCGTGTTGAAAGAACTTGAGCGCTATCGCATACCGATTGATGCGATTGCAGGCACAAGTATGGGTGCGATTGTTGGCGGCTTGTATGCATCGGGTATGACTCCTGATGAACTTGAACAGTTGGTGTCATCGTTGGACTGGGCCGACGCACTTACAGACATGCCCGCACGCAAATACATGAGTTTTCGGCGCAAACAGGACGATGCGCAGTATCCGATTGACCTCGAAGTTGGCTTGCGTGACGGATCTCTGCTGTTGCCCAAGGGCGTAATCCAGGGGCAGAAGCTGGATCTGATCTTGCGAGAGCTGACAATCGACGTCTCGCACCTGACGGATTTTGATGATCTGCCAATTCCATTTCGTGCCATCGCGTCGGACATCGAGCGTGGCGATCCCTATGTCATGGGGAAGGGAGATCTCGCGCGTTCGATCCGTGCCAGTATGTCGGTACCCGGCGTGTTCGCACCCGTAATGCTCGATGGCCACTTGCTTGTTGACGGTGGCATCGTCGGCAACCTTCCTATTGATGTCATTCGTGACATGGGCGTCGACATCATAATCGCGGTAGATGTCGAATTTCCGTTGTACGGGGCGGACGAACTCGACTCGGCGGTGACAATATCGGAACAGATGCTCACGATATTGATCCGTAAGGAAACGCTTCGCCAGATAGAAACTCTCGGTGACGAAGATATTCTCATCCGACCTGAACTTGGCACATTCGCGTCCACGGCGTTCGGTGAAATCGTAACTGCGATAGATCCAGGCAGCCGTGCCGCCAATGCGGCTTCGGAGCAACTGCAGCGCTTGTCAGTAGATGAGCTGCAGTACGCAGACTATCAGGCTCGACACGGTGCTCACCAGCCGCAGCAGGAGCAGCTGGCATTCGTTCGCGTTGTGCAGGATGGACGTCTGTCTTCCGATTTTCTGGTTTCGCGGCTGGATACTAAAGTGGGCGATGCTGTGAACACTCAGCGTCTCGCAGATGATGCTCAGCGCCTTTTCGGCCTCGATCTCTACGAGCAAGTGGGCTACGCCCTGGTAAATGACGCGTCCGGAATCGGCGTCGAATTCGATGCTCGCTCCAAGAGCTGGGGGCCCGATGTGCTGCAGTTCGCTGCATCTCTGGAGGACGATTTTGAGGGCTCGACAGAATTCAATCTGGCCGTACGTCTGACCAAGACCGAGCTCAATGCTCGCGGCGCGGAGTGGCGCACAGATCTGCAGCTTGGCACAGACCCGCTGCTATTCTCGGAATTTCATCAGCCTTTTGGTTATGACTCGAGCTTGTTTATAGCCCCTCATATCGATATGCGACAGTCGAACATCAACGCTTACATTCTGGATGACGCGGTAGCTCGATTGCGTCTTTCGAACGTGAAAGCAGGCGTCGATCTAGGCACTGAAATCGGATCGTGGGGAGAATTCCGTATAGGTGCCTTTAGCGGCGCAGGGACGGCTCGAGTCAAGGTTGGTGATCCGGCTTTCCCCAATATCTCGTTTGACACCGGCGGAGTGTTTGCGCAATTTCGAATCGATACGTTGGACAATGCGCAATTCCCACGCAGCGGTATGCGAGCTGGTTTTCGCTGGAAGGAGTCGCTGACCGGGCTAGGTGCCGATGAATCATTCAGCACCGTCGAAGCGGACATCGCATCGACCTGGAGCCGCGGCAAGAACAGCCTGCAACTTGGTCTCGGCTATGCGGCGACGATAGACTCCAATACCTCGATTCAGGATTTTTTCCCGTTGGGTGGCTTTTTGCGCTTGTCGGGGCTGGAACGTGGCGAGATCAGCGGCCCTCATGCGGCTTTGGCAAAGCTCGTCTATTACCGTCGCGTGGGAGAATCAGCCGGCAACCTGCTTGATGTGCCGGTATATCTGGGTGCGTCGCTCGAGGCTGGAAATGTCTGGCAGTCTCGCTCAGACATGAGTTTTGACACGCTGCAATTTAATGGCAGTTTGTTCGCCGGCCTGGATACCTACATAGGCCCGATCTATCTTGCAGCCGGCCTTGCAGAGGGTGGCGAGACAAATTTCTATCTGTTCATAGGTGCACCGCCGCGATAGAACGGTCTCTCCGGCCTAGCGAACAAGTTTCTCGAGGACCTGCGACGGCGAATCGGTGTTGCGATAATAGCCGTGGCGCGTCGCCATCTTTTCGAAGGCCTGGTCACGCTCTGTCTCACTCGGATACCAGTGCAGCTTTTCCCAGTCATTACCGAGAATTTTTCGTATCGTGTCGTTGGGTGGCAGCGTAACGCGAATGCCGAAACGCCGATCAGCGCCGGCTGTAGCGGGGTCGACGAGATTGTGCTGATGGCAGTAGTCCACGGCGGTCGTCCTTATATAGCGCGGTCGGCAGTATACCGAAACTTCACGACTGGTCACCACGGTCTGATGCCCCTTCGCGGTCCGACCAGCGCAATATCCGGCGCGTGACAAACATGTAAATCGGTTTGACAGTGTGCATCCAGATTCTCGACGGTAGCGATGGCTTGGACAGTATCGCCAGTTCACGGGTTGTCAGATCATCCGGACAATAGTAGCGCTTGTGTTTCAATAGATGTCGAAGGTCATCGTAGGCCAGAAGGCGAAACAGGCGCCCCCGGCGTGGCGCGAACCAGGCCAGTTGGAAATCAAGTATTCCGGCCGAGCCGTCTTCAAACACCAGTAGATTCGGCTCTTTCGCCAAATCGTTATGCACAACGTTAGTCCGGTGCAGTCTTCGCAGCAGCTTTGCAGCATTTTTGAAATACGCCAGACTTGTTGGTCTTGCTATGTGCATGGGCGAGCCGGCAAGGTAACTTCGCGTCAAGTGGTCGGACTCGATCGCAAGAAGCTTCGGCACGGCTTTTACATTAACCATCACAGCCAGGATGCGCGCTTCCCGCTGTAGCATCCGTCGCGCGAGCCAGCGTATCCAAACGCTTGCGGCGCTCGAATCACGCACAATGTGCGTCTGGCCATCGGCTGTGACAAGCCGAATTTCGCCGAACAGGTCCTTCTTGAGCAGCTTATTTTCAGCCATCGTATAGTCAATTATTGAGCCGGGGCGCTGGCGGTGCTCCCCCAAATTACAGAGAATACAACAGCGTGCTGCTCTGGAATGATCGATGACTGACAATTCCGACGAAAAGACGCCTGGTACCGAGCGTATCAGGCTTGATACTACCGGCGAATTCTTCAGCGTCGGCGCACCACTGCACGCTGTGCGCGCTGGTTATGTGCGCCGCGCCGCGGATAACGTGCTGTTTGAAACGGTCGTTTCCGGTCGTTATGCGCACGTCATCGCTCCGGGTCGTAGTGGAAAATCGAGCCTGGTCGCGGCGACCAGTGCCCGGCTGGAAAACAATGGCTTCAAAGTTGCAATTCTGAATCTTGAGCAGATTGGCGCACGCGATGCCGGAGCCGATGCAGGCCGGTGGTATTACAGCGTCGCTTATCGTCTGCTTCGTCAGCTGCGTATTCGAATTGATCTGCAAGACTGGTGGCAGGATAAGTCGTTTCTAAGTAATCGTCAGAGGCTTGTTGAATTTTACTCTGAGGTCATTCTGCAAAATATCTCAGAACGCGTTGTCGTTTTCATCGACGAGATTCAATGCATTGCCGGGCTGCAATTTGCAGATCAACTGCTGGCGAGTGTTCGCGCGGCTCACAACGCCCGCGCCACGGATCCGGAATTTGGTCGGCTGACCTTCGTACTGCTGGGTGAAAGCGATCCACTGAGCCTGATCAATGAACCGGAGCTGTCGCCGTTCAATGTGACTCAGCCGGTGTCGCTGGGCGATTTTTCGCGCGCCGATCTGGACCTATTCGCAACAGAGCTAGGCCTGTCGCCGCAAGATGCAGTCGTCGCACTGGATAGAGTCTATTACTGGACGGGCGGTCATCCTTACCTTACTCAGAAGTTGGCGCGGGCGATTTCAAGAGAGCAACTCACGACCGACGTCGTGGATTGCGTCGACAAGCTTGCGACGCAGCAGCTGGCCGGCCGCGCTGCTCTGCATAATGAACCGCATATGAGTCATATTCACCGCGAGATCGTTAGAGATACGAAGCGGTATGAGGCTCTATTAAATCTATACGGCAGGATCAGCAAAGGCATCGTAGTTGCAGCAGATCTGGGCTCGGCACTGCACCGTCGGTTGATCGCAATCGGCCTGCTGAAAATCGATGAAGAAGGTCACCTGATAATTCGCAATCGGCTCTACGCCGCCGTATTCACGACGCGATGGGCGAACGAGAATCTGCCTAATCACTGGCGCACTCCGGCCATTGCAGCTTTTGTTGTGTTAGTCATCGTTGCGATACCTTTTTGGTATACGCAACTGTTGCCGCGGTCCTATGTTGCTCTTCTAACATCTGACACGGTCGAACTAAGTGAGGCGAAAGATGCGTACATAAATTTTCGTTCGTTTCCCGGCCACGTCGCAGGCGCTGATAATCTCTACCGCAGCTTCGTAGAAGCAAGAGCCAGGAATGCTGCGGACGAGCGGCAGATTGAGGAAATAGCAGAATTGGCGGCGATACTGCCCAATTCCGGGCAGATGCCCAACGAGCTGCGAGCGCAGTTCTGGGATCGGAAGCTGAACTCGGCGACCAGGAACGAACGCCGCGATGAAGCGCTGGTCGCTGCATTGCAGTCGCTGGTCTCGTCAACACCGAAGCGGCGTAATCGTGCCGCGATGTTGGTCGCGGATGACTACCCGCTGCTGCTCGCGAGTCTGGTCGTGAGCGCACGCGACAATGTCGTCTTCGACCCTGTCAACAAATTGCTAACCGAGACGCGCGCCGCTGAGGTATCACAATGGACGCTGGAACAACAAAGTCTGCAGCAGCGTGAGAGCTGGGCGATCACAGCTCTGGAAGTCAGTCCCCTGGTGCGACGCGTCGTTGTTGACAGGGACGGTGAGCTTAGTCGAGTCGGTTTGACCCTTAACCTGAGTCACGCTCGGGCAAGCGACCTGCGAATCAAAATCATCGCGCCGTCAGGACGAGCTGTCGAAGTCAATGCGGGGATCGATCGGGCGTCTTCAAACCAGGATATTCGAATCCCGGCCACGCAATTGAGTGACCTGAAAGGTGAGTCGCTAAATGGAACATGGAGTCTCAGTGTTCGTGATGAAGAAATAGGCGTTGCCGGTCAATTGGTCGGCTGGAACTTGCAGCTCAATTCGCAAGGTCTTGTTGAAGATTTTCAGCGAGGCCTGAATATCTCCGATCCGGTCGAGCGCGAAACCGATAACTTATGGCTCAGTGATGATGGGCGCTATGCCGTCGCTCGTGCCATGCAAAGCGATAGTGCTCGCGTATGGGATCTCGCATTCGCTCAACCGGTTCGTGCGGTTGCTGTGAATGAGTTAGAACAACTGATTGGACTGAGTGCGGGCGCACGGTTGCTGGTCACCGCCACACAGGACGCGATCCATCTCTGGGATACAAACACGGGCAACCGGGTTGCGACGTTGCCTGTAGGTTCTGCAAGCGTAACGTCTCGGATCACCTCGGATGGAACCCATTTGTTCGTGCAGAATAACCGCGACGGCGACTCCGTGTTCGAGCTGTGGTCGCTCGATGACGCAGCTATCTCGGCAGAATTGGATAATGCCGGGACACCGGCGCTGGTATCGCTCGATGCAAGCGGCAGTCGTATCGCGATCGCCGACTACGATCGTGCAGTACGGGTTTGGGACTTGCGTGATGGAACGCTGATCTCCCAGGTGGATCTGTCCGAGCAACCGAGCGAAATACGCCTCGCTGCTGCCGGCGAAATGCTCGGCGTCGTATTTGGGGAATCGGGCGCATCACTCTGGCGTGTGGACCAACCACAGCATCCAGTGATTGAAGAATTCGGCCACGGAAGCTGGCGGCTTGTTTTCTCGGCGTCCGGCTCGAAAGTCCTTATCGGCAGGGCGGATCACGGCTTCCAGATTTACGACAGCAGCAATGGATATTTGCTTGGTCCACCGCTGGGTTTCGGAAGCGGTGCTATCGGCTCGATGCTCGCCTTTAGTTCTGATGAACAGATTGTCGTTACAAGCGGGTCGAATAGTCTGACGCGATTTTGGCGAGTTCCGGCAATGCCGCCGCCCAATGTGCTTGCGGGCGTCGAATTCAGTCAACCGATCTGGCCCGCAGCGGGCGATGCGGTGGCGACAGTCACGCCGGATACGTCGACGGTGGTTATCGGAGACCGGCGAGGAAACGTGCATATCCTGCCTGCCAGTATTGACCTGGACGCGCTGGCGGCAGCGGCCGGAGACGTGAGTTTCTTCGGCCACAATGACGAGGTTCGAATTGTCGAAGTTAGCGCCGACGGATCCCGCGTCGCAAGCGTCGCTGACGACAATACCGTGCGTGTCTGGAATGTTGCGGACGGGCTACCCAAGCCATTTATCGGTGTCATAGAGGGCGATCCGGTCAGCAAGCTTGCGTTCGCTCCTGATGCATCGCTGATAGGAATTCTTAATGGCGCCGGCGCACAATTGATGAACGCAGAAACCGGTGCGATGCTTGCGCGCTTCGATTTGGGTGAGCACCATTCAGGGATCGCGTTCACCGATCTGAATCACCTGTATGTTGGCAGCGAAAGCGGGGCTTTGCGTGTTATTTCTCGTAGTTCTGGAGATAACTGGAGTGTGCAGACTCTGTGGCAGGGCGAGTCGCCAATTCGTTGGCTTGAGGCGTCACCGCGATCCGAGTTCCTTGTACTGGTCGACGGGGAAAATGTGGTGCACCAATTCGATCTGCGAAAGGGTCGTATTGGCGAGTCCGTGCTGCAGTTGCCAAGCGCTGTAGAGGAGCTCGTATTCGCGCCAGGCGGGTCGCGCGTCCTGATCCGAACCGCACGTTGGATACATCGGGCAGGATCATCACCGACGGGGCTTGTCTGGATCGATGCCATTCTTGGGCCGAAAGCAGTCAACGGGGGTCACATGGTCTTCGGTTCGGATTCCAATTCAGCGGCGGCAACAGGGAATCGTCTTTACTTGCCCGTCGCCGGCGACGCTTTCGTTCGTCTGGTGCAACTGAATTTTGGAGACGATCAGGGCCCGGGTCTGTTTGGTAAAAAACAAAAATTACTCGAGGAGTGGTACCGTCGACTTGGTGTGCCGAGTGAAGATGAACTGTGAAATCGGCCGGCGGCTGGAATCAGCGCTGGTCGCCGCGCAAGGTTCGTACCAATAACTCCAATCGGGCAGCTGTCACCTCACGGGCCGGGACTGCTTCGCCGACTGTAATCGGTACTCGTGCGAATAGTCGCCCGGGAATTTTCCGAGTGCCACCACCTTTGCGACGACTGAACCAACTGCCCCAAAGGCGTCCGAGAGAAACAGGCACGACCGGCACGGCTCTCCGGGCGATGATTTTCTCGATGCCCGGGCGGAAGCGCTGAATCTCGCCGTCCCGTGTTATTCCTCCTTCCGGGAAGATGCAGACGATGTTGCCGGCAGCAAGCTCTTCATCAACGCGCTCAAATGCTTCGTTCATTAACAGCTCGTCTTCCCTGGCGCCCGCAATTGGTATCGACTGCAGGTGCTCAAAGAAAAAGCGCAACAGCGGAATCTGGAAAATCCGGTAGTACATCACGAAGCGCATGGGCCTCTTGATCGATCCTGCCAGCAGGATGGGGTCCATGTAACTGACGTGATTGCAAACCACAACAGCGGGTCCTTTGCTCGGTACATTCTCGAGTCCCGTTATGCGAATACGATAAAAGAGACTGATCAGAACCCAGGCGAGAAAACGCATCAAAAACTCAGGCAACAAACCGTAGATGTAAACGGCAACAGCGATGTTGAGTACTGCAAGCGCCAAAAACAGTTCGGGAATCGAAAGCCCCAGACGTAGCAAAACGACTGCCAGGACTGAAGCGGCCACCATGAAAACGGAATTGATGATGTTGTTGGCCGCAATAATTCGCGATAAATGTTGACGCTTGGATCGCTTCTGAATCAAGGCATAAAGAGGCACGCTGTAAAACCCACCAAATGCACCCAGTAAACTCAGGTCAATCAGAACTCTCCAGCTTCCGGGACGGCCAAGGAAGTCGCTAATGGTAGAAACTGCGAGTGAGTGAGCCGTCGGTTGCGCGAAGTACAGATCGACCGCGAAGAGGCTTAGCCCGATTGAGCCGAACGGCACGAGACCCAGTTCGATGCGGTGACCAGACATGCGTTCGCAGAGCAGCGAACCAATTCCCACTCCAACGGCAAATGCGATTAGCAGACAGGTGGTTATTGTCGGGCTGCCGTTGAGCGTGTCCATCGTGTAAGCCGGAATTTGCAGAGTCATCGCGGAACCAAAAAACCAGAACCACGAAATACCGAGGATCGACAGAAAGACCGTACGGTCTTCACGAGCAAAACCGACGATTCGCCAGGTCACTTTCCAGACGTTCCAACTGATCTTCAACTCCGGATCGACTGCTCGTGTTGTCGGGATTTTTCGGCTCGCCAGGTACCCGGCCAGCGCCACTGACACGAGGCAAACACCCAGCAGAGTCTGCGTAGTTACACCGCCTATGATGAGTCCGAGAATGATGGCGACGAATGTGCCGGCTTCGACCAGCGCATTGCCACCGACAAGTTCTTCCGGCATGAGCTGTTGTGGCAAGTATGCGTATTTGACAGGGCCGAACAAGGTCGACTGGCAACCCATCAAGAATAGTACGAACAATAAGAGTGAGTAGAGCTGAATAAAGAAGGCGTACGCGGCAACAAGCATCAGTCCGATCTCGAGCAGCTTGATGCGACGTATAAGCATGGACTTTTCGTATTTGTCGGCAAGCTGGCCGGCGGTGGCCGATAACAGAAAAAACGGCAGGATAAACAGCGCGCCAGCGACGTTCGCAAGCTGGCTGTGGTTCATGCCGGCAATCAGTACGCCCTGAAATGTGACCAGGATGATCAGGCCCTGGCGGAAAACATTGTCGTTTAGAGCGCCGAGAAACTGGGTAGCGAAAAATGGCGCGAAGCGGCGCTGGCCGAGCAAGGAAAATTGGTTGGATTCGGTCACTGCAATCGCTTTCGTTGCGTAGGTGCCGTACAACTATAGCCTGAAAAGTGCTTTCTCAGCGCGGAAAACTGCGAACTGACGCCATTTCACATAGCGACAGCGATGCTATTATGCGGGGCTGCAGGATACTGAAATGTATACCATTTAATCAATTTTGGACTCGGTCTGGATCATGAAAAGAACTCGAATTTCATTGTTTTTGTGCGCTTTCGCCCTTATTGCTGCCTGCAGCGAAGAGCCGCGACCCCGCACTGTGACTGAGTTTCTGGATAATCCGCTGGTACTTGAGGCCGCGGTTGTCCGATGCTCCGTCAATCGTGAAGAATCTCGTTACGACGCCGAGTGCGTGAACGCGCGGCAAGCGAATGCTGTTCTCGAGGCCAAAGAAGAGCGGGCTAAACGCGCCGCGTTTGAGGCACAGTCTGAACGCAAGCGTGAGGCGTTACGACGGACCCAGGAGGCGGCCGCAGAAGCACGTCGCCGTTCGGCGGAACAGAGACGTTTGCGCACCGAGGCGGAGTATCTGGCGCAGTTTGGAGAGTTGCCTCCGTCGTCAGAAGCAGAGAATGCAGGCGAGGCCAGTTCCGCGAATGTTCCCACAGCAGTCATTCCCAGATCCGCTGAAACAGACCAGATGCAGCAGAATTTTTCAGAAGTTACCGACTCTGCAACGGCGACCGATGGTGGCAATGCTCCTGTGATAGAGGCGGAACCTGAGAGCGACCTCGAAGCGATCCGTGAAGAGTTGCGAAAACGTAACGAAGAGTCGGCTAACTAAGCTAGGAAGACATTTCGTCAGGCTCGATCGGGCATTGTTCGCACGTGCAAGTCACGCTGCGGGAACGGAATTTCAATATCGTTATCGGTGAAAGCCCTGTAAACCGAACAGTTGAGCTCGTGATTAACACGGCCTCTGTCAACCGGTCGTTCAATCCAGCACAGCAGTTGGAAATCAAGACTGGACTCACCAAATGTTCGAAAGCGAACGCGCGGCGCAGGATCCGCGCAAACTTCGGCGTTGTCTGCCGCGACCTGCTCAAGAGTAGCGATTACGTGGTCGATATCCGATCCGTAAGCGACACCGACTGAAACACGGATTCGATGTTTTTGTGATGGTCCGCCGGCCTCGTTGATGATCTTTCCGTTGCCAATAACGCCGTTAGGAATGGTGACCTCTACGTCATCGCGAGTCAGAAGGCGCGTGCTGCGCAGCCCGATATGTGTAACTACTCCGCGTTCGCCGGTATCAAGAGTAATAAAGTCCCCGGTCTTGTACGGAGCATCCATGACAATGGAAACACCGGCAAAAAGATTCGACAGCGTGTCCTTGGCAGCAAAACTAAGTGCCAGGCCGACGATACCAGCCGATGCGACCCACGCAGTGACATTGATGTTCCAGGCCAGGAACAAGAAGTAGATGGCGATAGCAAACAAAACGACTTTCGCGACGTTCTGCATGAGCGCCAGCATGCCAGTTTGTACAATCTTGCTATTGCGCCGACGTTTCGCAACCTGCACGATCAGGGCCGAAAGATGGCGCAGCATGTTGTACCAGACGAGCACTGCGATAGTCTTGAGGATTCCCAGCGTCAGGTATTCAGCGGCTTCCGGGAGCTTAATTCGCAGTGTTGCGAGACCCAAACCCAAAAGCACGAATGACAGGAAAATCGGTCGATGCACCAGGTCGATAAGTCGATCGTCGATATCTGTTTGCGACCGTTTCGCGAAGCGGCCGATCATTCGCGACAACAACCAGTCTGCAATCTTGCCAAATGCGATGAAACCGGCGGCTATTACAAGTGCCTGCAGGTATGCGTTTGGGCCGATTAATTCAGCCAGAGATTGCACCTGTTGGATTAGTTCTTTCACGGCCGATTGTTCAGCAGCTTGGGTTCTACTCGCCCGATTCGTCGTTGCCGGGCATACCGAATGTGCGTACTTCAGACGGGGCATCGTCCGTGGTGGTCGGTGACGACGTCGCGCCGGGCTGCATACCCGGTTTAGTTGGCAAACGTCGGGTTTGAGCAGTCAGGACCTGCACAAATTTGTTCGCGATATCCGGAGCAATATTAGGTGAGCTGGCGAAGATTTTATCCGGCGTCATTGTGGAAGAACCGTAGAAGGCAGAGTTTGCCTTGTTATCCATGGTGACACCGGTCCCCTCCAGCGCGACTCCTGCGAACAACCCGCGACTGCGGGAGTAAGACACGATCTCTGCTTCAAATCGCAGATCCGTTGCGACCTCGGTATGGCGCCCGACAGGGCCCGCCGCTATCGATGCATCGGCACCCAGTGTCAGTTTGCCGCGCGATATATCAACGACACCCTTACGTGTTTTGAAAACGAGAATGACATCAGTTGATTGAGCACCTACCTGCCAACCGATACTGCCGCCAGTTAGCGTTATAAAGGCAGGGTTACTCCACGAACTGTCATCCTGGCGGACGACGATGATGCCTTTGCCTCGACGCACGCCAATGCCGAAGCCTGCTTTGACTACATCCGGGATAACGGCAACAGCGTAGGCCCGAGCCAGCAACGATGGTGGGATGGATTTTTCGGGTAGACGCAAAAGTTGGTCAATGACATCAGCAGCGTCGCCAACGCGTTTTTCCTCCCGCGTCGCAGCGGCAGCCGGAAGTGCGAGCGTCAATGCGAGGACTACAAGTAAGGTTTTCAGTGATTTATCGCTCATGAAGTTAGTAGAAAAGCCAGATACAAAAGAGTTCCATGATACGCGAAAAATCGACGCTCCTCATTTCGGTATCAAGCGAGCTGATGTTCGACGAGTATTGGAGGCAATGGGCAATCGAGGCTTGCGCAGATGGCTCGAATCAACTCGGCCTCGGTGATGGAAAGCGTCTTGTCTGACATGACAACGGCCGTAATAGCCTCGAGCAGCATTTGTTTACCGTCGTTATTGAGCGCGAGCAAAATATCCAGACTCTGATCCAATACGGTCACGGAAGCTCCGGAGTTGCCATTAAAATCAAACTCGCTTCCCCATGACGCTACACCGGCATCAAACGCTCGTTTTGCTTCGCCCGGATCTTCGTGACCGTGTTTGGCGATAATTCGCAGAAGATCAACAGCGGCTCGGCGAACGGGTTTGCGAATACCACGTCGATGTTTCTGCCGGGCAGATGGATCAACTGCCTGGCCGAGATTGGCAATGAGGATGCGGTAATAGCAATATTCGTATAAGTCCGTTTCACCATCGATATCGATCAGGCGTTGGGCGAGATCGACCAGGTAACTGAGTTGCGGTAAGGGTCTGCGCTTCAGAGCAGGGAAAGCGATCTCCATCAGCGGTAATCGGTATTCGGCACCGATACTGCAGATCTTTTCGTAGTACTGCCGGATTAACTGCACACGTTCCGCACCGAGTCTTTCTTCCGCCAGTGTTAGCTGCCGCTCGAGATCGCGCCCACTGCTGTCGAGAATCAGTGCGATGGTAAGCAGGTATGCGCGTTCGTCTGAATGTGCGGCTTCATAAAGTAGTTCGGGAACTGATCGTCGGACATGGCCAGCGAATGTAACGTGCCGGGTTTCAGGGTCGCCGACCATCTCCGCAATGGTCTCTGACAAGTCGGTGGCGCCGCCACTTGCAACCGCTGTTGTTGTGCCAGAATGGAGCCCGGCTGCATTCGCGCTGCTGCTTACCGTATCGCGGGTACGCATGTCTACGGCGGGGTAATCGCTTGCCTTGAAGTGGGGGTCGAGAGCCTGGATCCTCTCTGTCAGGGGTGGGTGTGTCGCGAACATGCCGCTGAGTCCGGATCCTGTGCCGAACAGCATGTGGCTGACTTCTTCCGGATCTGCTGCCTGTAAGTGCGATCCTTCCTGATAACCACCAATTTTCTTCAGTGCACTGGCGAGGCCGTCGGTCTGGCGAGTGAATTGCACGGCGGATGCATCGGCAAGGTACTCACGTTGCCGCGAAATGCTGGCTTTTATCGCCCGCGCGACAAAAACGCCGACACCGCCAAGAATGGCCAGGCCGAGACCAATGACAAGTACGACCGGTGCGCCGCGACCGCGGCGGCTCGAAACGATGCTGGCATGGTGTCCGCTGCGCAGGATCATCCGCCCGATCAACCCCAGTGCCAGGATGCCGAATAGCACGCCCATCAGCCGAATGTTGAGCCGCATGTCGCCGTTTAGTATGTGGCTGAACTCATGGGCGATGACACCCTGCAGTTCTTCCCGGTCCAGGAGTTCAAGCGTGCCTCGGGTGACAGCGATGACAGCATCTCCCGGCGTGTAACCGGCAGCAAATGCGTTTATTCCGCTCTCCTGCTCCAGTACATAGATATCCGGGACAGGCATGCCGGACGCAATAGCCATCTCTTCAACGATGTTGCGAAGTCTTCGCCGCAATGGATCTCGCACATCCGGCGGTACAAGCGTCCCTCCCATATCCAGCGCAACGCGACCGCCGCCAGATGACAGAGATGCTGTCTTGAAGGCCGTGGCACCGAGGATGAATAGTGTAGTGAGTAGCGCTGTGCCAATAAGGACGGGCGCCTGTTGCCCGATAAATGCTCCGCTCGTATTACCGTAGCCGGTGTCCGTGAAATTGAACAACGCGATACCGACGATCAGCGTCACGCCAATTACGATCAGCGCTGTTGCCAGAATATAGGCAAACACTAACCGCCGCGTTGTGCGGCGGGCTTTGTCCTGGGAGGCAAAGAAATTCAACGTGGCTCCGGTCGCGGGGGCTGGAGCGGGCGACTAGGTGAACGAGACCTCAGGCACGTCGCGTTTTTCTTCCGACTCTATTTCCAGGAAGCTCGCGAGTGCAAAACTGAAGAAGCCAGCAATCAGGTTATTCGGGAAGTTCTGCACAGAGTTGTTGTATTGCAGAACCGTGTCGTTGAACGCCTGGCGCGAGAACGCGACCTTGTTTTCTGTACTCGTCAGCTCTTCTTGAAACTGCATCATATTTTCATTTGCTTTGAGGTCAGGATAAGCTTCTGACAGGGCAAACAGTCGGCCAAGCGCGCTTGTTAACGCGCCTTCAGACGCGCCGAGTTCTTTCATGGCAAGTGCGTTAGCAGGATCGGCTTTGGCGGCATCCAGGCTCGCTGAGGCGGAATTGCGAGCCTTGACTACGGCATCAAGCGTCTCGCGCTCATGTTTCATGTAACCTTTGACCGCTTCGATAAGGTTCGGTATCAAGTCGTAGCGACGAGTCAGTTGTACGTCGATTTGCGCAAAACCGTTCTTGACGCGATTGCGTTCATTGACCAGCCGGTTGTAAATACCGACGCCCCACATAACAATCGCAGCGATAATCGCGAGGAATATCAAGAATGAAGTCACTGTCCCGCTCCTTGTCAAAAATTCGAAGGGCCAAGCATAACCCTGGGCGCAAACTAACTCTAGTTATGGCGTCGATCTTGCTGTTTTCAAGCTCGGCGCATGCGGACTGGGTCGGTGATGCGCGGCCAATGATGGGCACCGAAGTCAGCGTTTTGATTTGGCATGATGACCCGGTGGCGGGCGAATTGCTGGTCGAACAGGTGTTCGACGAGGTTCATCGCATTGACCAGCTGATGAGTACCTACATTGAGGAAAGCCGCATATCCGACATTAATCGACGGGCAGCGAATGAACCTGTGCCCGCTGGCGGCGAGTTATTTGATCTGATTCGGCGATCTCTCGATATTTCCGTACTGACTCTCGGAGCCTTCGACGTAACGTACGAGAGTGTTGGGCAACATTACAATTTTAGAGATCGGCAGCGCCCCGATGCTGAGACTGTTGCGGAAGAACGCCACCTCATCAACTGGAAATTCGTTGAACTTGATCAGGCCGGCGGTACCGTCAGCTTTAGCGAGCAGGGAGTGCGTATCAATCTCGGTGGCATCGCGAAGGGTTACGTTGTTGAGCGCGGCGCCAATATTTTGCGCGCGAACGGTGTCGAACACGGCATTGTGACAGCGGGCGGCGATTCGCGGCTGGTCGGTGATCGGCGTGGTCAGCCGTGGATGGTCGGCATACGAGATCCACGCGAGGACGGTCAGGTCGCAATATCAGTTCCGCTGGAAGACGAAGCTATTTCGACATCCGGTGACTACGAGCGTTACTTCGAGGAAGACGGCGTACGCTATCATCACATTCTGCAGCCAAGCACGGGAGCGCCGGCGAGCGGTGTGCACAGCGCGACGGTATTCGGCCCTGATGCTGTATTCACTGATGCGCTGTCTACTTCAGTATTTGTCATGGGTGTGGACAAAGGGCTGCGCCTGATTGGCTCGTTGCCGGACTATGAAAGCATCGTCATTGATGCTGATGGCCAAATCTATTATTCAGACGGCTTACAACAACCAGAACCGTAACAGGCCCCAAAAAAAGTCTGCTTTGTCGCCGAATACAGACGAATATTCACTTTAAATTCAGTTTGATACGCCTATCATGGATTATCTGTTGGTGGGCTAATAAGAAATCCCCACCTGCGGCCAGGGCAGGGTACTACCCGCAATCGAAAATATCTGGAAAATAGGGCTATTTAACGTAATCTGTGACGATTACGCGGCACACTTGTCCCGTTGAGGCGGGAAAATCGTGCATTTCGAGGCTTCGGAGCAGGCCATTATGTTTAGACAAGACTGGCCATTTGTGACGATCGTCACGCCCCCAACCCGGCTTGGGCTGTCACCATGCGCGTTGTAGTTCCGCCGTTTCAGGACATGGATCGATCCTGGCTGATATGACAAGGAATGAGATGATGAAAATGAAGAATTTACTACTGGGTCTGACGTTAAGCGTATTTGCAGCCACGAGCCTGGCTTCTTCGGACCTGACCGGGCAAGCAGCGCCTGACTTTGCGCTCAAGAATAGCAGTGGCGACAACGTGAGACTTTCCGAGTATCGCGGCGACGTTGTCATGGTTAATTTCTGGGCGACCTGGTGCGGCCCCTGTCGCCAGGAAATGCCGCTGCTGGACGAACTGTATTCGCGCTATGAGCGCGTTGGTTTCAGTTTGCTCGGCGTCAATATTGATGACGATTCTCGCAAAGCTATGAACATGGTGTCTGAGCTCGGCGTCAGCTTTCCCGTATTGTTCGACGCCCGCAAGGAAGTCAGCAAGCTCTACAAGGTCGAGGCGATGCCGGTAACAGTTCTCATCGATCGCGAGGGAACCGTCCGCTACGTACATCATGGCTACAAGCCGGGTTATGAAGATAAATACCTGGACCAGATTCGCTCACTACTGAGGGAGTAACCGAGACCCATCGGTTCGCAGGAGATTAATGGTGACAAAACGATTTTTGATCAGCTTCGCGGCCAGCCTGGTGCTGGCATTCGGTGCTACGACGATCGCGCAAGAGCAAGCGTCAATGGATGCGGATGCCGAGTCACGCGAGCAATTTCGCAGCCTTGACGAGGATGTGCAGGGCCTCAAAAAAGAGGTGCTGGATCTAAACCGGGACTTGTTTCTGCTTGAGGAAGAGCTGCTGTTCCCGGCGAATTCGCAAGTGGCGTTCTTCATATCGATGGATGTCGGAGAATACTTTGAGCTCGATTCAGTCAATCTGAAGATCGATGGCAAAGAAGTCTCCAACTACCTCTACACAGAGCGTGAGGTTGGCGCATTGGTTCGCGGCGGAGTGCATCGGTTGCATATGGCTAATCTCAAAACTGGCGACCATGAGCTCGTCGCTGTATTCACAGGCGCGGGCCCACATACCCGGGATTATCGCCGCGGTGCCACGCTGATGTTCAAGAAGGGCATCGGCGCGAAATATCTGGAGCTGGAAATCACCGATCGCGTGAAGAAACAGCAGCCAGAATTCGTCATCAAGGAATGGGAGTGATCGTTGGCGAATTGCCGCCCTACTGTCGTCGCGCTATGCCTGATACTCGTGGCATCAGTACAACCGGCCAAAGCGGCCGCGGACAACACTGATCCGATCGTTGTAAGGGATCCGCACTATGGCGAGGTCCTTTTCTACTTTTATCAGAACGACTATTTCCCTGCCATCGTCCGGCTGTTAGCGGCGCAAGAGCAGTCTCAACTGAGTGAGCACGCAGAACAGGCGGAATTGCTTCTCGGCGGTATGTACCTGTCATATGGCCACCATCTCGAAGCGGCCGACATCTTCGAACGTCTGCTGGCCGACAATGTTGCACCGGATATTCGCGACAGGACGTGGTTCTTTCTCGCGAAAATCTGGAAGCAACGGGGCTATCTGGACAAGTCTCAGCAAGCACTTTCGAACCTCAGCGACACGTTGCCGGTTAATTTGTGGCGTGAGGCACAAATGCTGCAAGCGCAAATCTATATCGATAGTGCCCAGTACGATAAAGCTATTACGATGTTGCAGGCATGGAAAGGCAAGACGGAGTGGGCGAGTTACGCGAAATTCAATCTGGGTGTAGCGTTGGTTCGCAACGGGCAGGTTGATGCGGCGTCCGGCATTCTCGACGAACTCGGTGGTATCGATCCATTCAATGAAGAGCTGACATCACTGCGCGACAGAGCAAATCTCGCGCTCGGTTATTCACTTCTTCAGGACGGGCAGCCGTTGGCAGCGAAAAGACCGTTGCAACGCGTTCGGCTGGAAGGGCCGTTCTCCAATAAGGCTCTGCTGGGTGTCGGCTGGGCGGACGCTGAAGTCGAGAACTACAGTCGCGCGCTAGTGCCATGGATGGAGCTGCGTGGCCGCGACTTGCTTGATGCAGCCGTACAGGAATCCATGCTCGCTATTCCCTATGCGCTCGCGAAGCTCGATTCGATCAGTCAGGCAGCGGATCACTACCTCAATGCCATCGAAGCTTTCTACGAGGAATCCAATCGAATTGACCGGACGATCGGCTTTATTGAGTCCGGCGACGTATTCAACCAGTTTCTTGCGGATGATCCACTGGATAGCACCGGCTGGTACTGGCGGCTTGAGGAGTTACCGCAGGGCCCTGAAGCTCGTTATTTGTATCATCTGCTGGCTACGGACGAGTTCCAGGAAGGCCTCAAGAATTACCGTGACCTTAATTACCTGAACAAAAACCTCGAAGATTGGCGGCAAAACGTCGACGTTTTCGCAAACATGCTGGAAACGCGAATCGAAGCTTATGCCGAGCGTTTGCCCAGAGTAGAGGATGCCTTGGGTCGTGCCGATGTTGACGGAATGGTCGATCGGAAACTGGAATTGGATTCCCTGCTTAATGAGATAGAACGAAGCAATGATTGGTTAGCGCTCGCATCGGAAGCTGAAATTGAAATGTGGGGCGAGATCAGTGGGCTTGAGAATACGCCAGCATTGACCGCGGACATTCCCGAGGCCGCCGAGGTTCGCGACAAAATTAGCCTGCTCAAAGGTGTGCTGCAGTGGCAGCTCGAAGCCGATTTCAATGATCGCCTGTGGCGTATTCGCCGCAACGTCCGGCAAACCGGAGAAGGGTTGGTGGACACGCAACGCTTGAGACGTCAAATCGACGACACGATGCGTAAGGAACCACTTCGATTCGAAAACCTGAGCGATCGCGTTTATGGACTGGAACCGCGCATTGATGGAATGAAGCTCCGGGTCGCCGGTGCCATGGCTGATCAACGCGAATTCTTGCAGTCGATAGCAGTCGGTGAGCTGCGAACGCAGAAGCAACGGCTCGACGTCTATACGGTGCAGGCGCGCTTCGCGCTTGCCGCGATCTATGACCTCGCCGCCACGGAAGCTGAGGCTTCGCCGTGAATATTCGCCACGTTTTGATACTTGCCCTCGTCGCTGCGTCCGTCGCGTTGGGCTCTGCGGCTGAAGCTGACAAGGTCAAGAAGCGGGACACGATCGAAAGCCTCGAGAAAAAGACGGTCGAGATTCGTCCGGGCAAGGTCATTGCTCAGAGTACGAATTTGGCTCGCGACAACTACCGTGCCTTCCTGGATCTGGTTTCAGATGATCCGGAGCTGCGTGCGGAAGCGATGCGTCGGCTCGGCGACCTGGAACTCGATGCAACTGAGGCCGAGCAGCTTGCCGCCAACATCGACACCCTGAACAACGCGAGTTTCAATAATGCTGTTCAGCTCTATCAACAGCTGCTTGAGGCATACCCGGATTACCGTCGTAACGACACGGTCTTGTATCAATTGGGTCGTGCCTACGAGATTGGCGGTCGAAACGACGAAGCACTTGAAGTGCTAAACGAGCTGGTGCAGCGCTTCCCAAACACACCGTTGATCGATGAGGTCGAATTTCGTCGCGGTGAAATGCTGTTCATTCGCAAGAAATACAACGAGTCGGAAATGGCCTACCAGGCCGTTATTCGCTATGGCGAATCTTCGCGCTTCTATGAACAGTCGCTATACAAACTGGGTTGGTCTCAGTTCAAGCTGGCAGGGCACGAAGACAGCCTTGATCCGTTCTTTGAATTACTTGATCGCAAGCTTCGAAACATCGAACTGCAGGATGGCGACCGACAATTCGAACAACTAAGCCGACCGAACCAGGAACTTGTCGAAGACACGCTTCGTGTGCTGAGCATCAGTTTTTCCTACATGGAAGGCGCTGAGAGCATCGATAAGTATCTCGATCAGCGCGGTCAGCCGGCATTCAATTACATCATCTACAGTAATCTCGGTGATCTGTATCTCGAGAAACAGCGATTCGTCGATGCCGCGGAAGCCTATGAGGCATTCGTCGAGCAAGACCCATTTCATCCGAAATCGCCGATCTTGCAGTTTGAGGTTATTGAAGCGTACAAACTTGGCGGCTTCCCCAGTCTTGTTCTCGAGGGCAAGAAAGGATATGTCGATCGTTACGGCATGGACGGCGGCTTCTGGCTGCGAAATCCTCGTGAAGAGAATGCCGCGGTCGAGGCGTACCTGAAATCCAATCTGAATGATCTGGCGCAGTACTATCACGCGGAGGCGCAGCGTGATGGCAAACGTTCCAATTTCGAGGAAGCGGCACGGTACTATCGCAAGTACCTGGCGTACTTCCCGGGCGAGCCCGACACCGCAAACACCAACTTCTTGCTTGCTGAAGTGTTATTTGAGGGCGAGCAGTTCGAGGATGCGACGACCGAGTACGAGCGAACGGCTTATGAGTATCCGTCGCACGAGCGCTCCGCCGAGGCGGCTTATGCAGCGATACTGGCCTATCGCGAGCACGAAGCAACTATCACTGGCGCCAGCAAAGACGGCTGGCACCAACGCTATCTCGATAGTGGTCTGAAGTTCGCTGATACTTTTCCCGAACATCCCGAGTCTGGAGCGGTTTTGACGACGGTCGCCGAAGATCTGTTTGCCCGCAACGAGTTTGATCTTGCGATCGCGGTAGGACAGGCCGTTGTAGCGAAACAGCCGCCAGTAGACACACCGCTCGTACGCACCGCCTGGACGGTCATCGCGCACTCACAGTTCGATCTGAATAATTTCGCATTCGCTGAAGAGGCTTACTACCAGCTGCGCAACTACACGCCGGTTGATGATCAGGAAGCGGGGCAGGAGATCAAGGATCGCATCGCATCATCAATTTACAAACAGGGTGAGCAAGCCCGTGATGCAGGAGATCTCGAGACGGCGGTCACTCACTTCAGGCGTCTGGGCCAGGTTGTGCCTGATTCCGATATTCGTGTTACGGCCGAGTACGATGCAGCGGCTGCGCTCATTAACCTCGCTGCCTGGGATAGAGCATCAGGTGTTCTGGAGCAATTCCGGCGGGACTATCCAGACAGTGAATTTGCAGGCGATGTGACACAGAAACTCGCTGTGACTTACCTCAATTCAGGTCGTGCGGTCGAAGCTGCGCAAGAGTTCGAGCGCATCTCCGTTGCTGACGCGAGCACTGAAGATGTGCGGCGTGAGGCCATCTGGAAGGCAGCAGATCTCTACAAGGAAAGTGGCACGATAAGCAGCGAGCACCGCGTCCTGGAAGACATTATTGCTCGATATCCTAATCCACTATCTGAATCTATTGAGGCGCGCTATCGCTTGCTCGAGATCGCGCGCTCCAGCGGTGACGCTGCAACAGTTACGACTCGACTTGAAGAACTCGTGCAAGCAGATGCTCTGGCCGGGGCGCAGCGGTCTGACAGAACACGTTACCTGGCTGCAGTCTCATCTATTGAGTTGGCGGAGCCTGTTCGGCGTCGCTTCACGGTGTTCAAGCTGGGTCAGCCCCTCGCCGAGAGCCTGAAGATCAAACGTTCGCTCATGGAGGACGTAATTGCTGCGTACACGTCCGCCGCCGACTACGGCGTTGCGGAAGTCACCACGGCATCGACCTTCAGACTCGCCGAAGTGTATGAACAATTCAGTGCTGATTTGATGGCATCGGAGCGCCCGGGCGATCTCGATGAGGCAGCATTGGAACAGTACGAGTTATTGCTCGAAGAGCAGGTTTATCCGTTTGAAGAAAAGGCGATCGATCTTTACAAAGCGAATACGGATCGCACAACCGACGGTGTGTATGACGAATGGGTCAGGAATAGTTTCGAGCGTCTGGCGGGCTTGATGCCTGGCCGGTACGCAAAGATGGAGCGTAGTGAAGATGTGGTTACAGCGTTATATTAATCTGGCATCGCGACTGCTGATAGCGGCGACCATTGTGGCTGTCGCAGGCTGCGCATCGTCGGGCTTCAAGACTGTGGATGGCCGCCAATCGGGGCCTGCAGCAGCGGCGCAGGATGGTGTCGAGCAGGTGCTGCCAGAGATTCCGCCACAGGCATTGACGATGTTTGAGCAGGCGATCTCGATCATGGCATCGGGCGATTTTGTCGATGCTGAGCTGCGTTTGAAGGAGTTTTTGCTGCAATATCCGGGTTATCCGGGTGCACATGTCAACCTGGCCATCATTCATTCGCAAAATGGCAATGATCAGGCTGCGCAGGATTCCGTCGACAGGGCGCTGGCACTTGACCCCTCTCATCCGGCCGCATTGAACCAACAAGGCATGCTACTTCGCAGAAATGGCAAATTTCTTGAAGCAGAAGCCGCTTATTTGAAGGCCGTCACATCGTCACCCGATTATGCCTTGGCACACTACAACCTTGGCGTTCTGAATGAATTGTATTTACAGCGCCTGGATGTCGCGCTGAAGCATTTTGAGGATTATCAGCAAATTGTTGGCAATGACAAACAGGTTGAGAAATGGATAGCAGATCTGACGCGCCGCGTGGCGGCGAGTCAGCGGACGGCAAAAGTGGGGGAATGACGGACATGAGTGCCAGGAAATTTAGAGTATTCGGCCCCAAATTCATGCTTGCCATGTTGTTGGCGACGTTTGCTGCTTTTGCCCAGGACGGAACGGAGGAGGAGTCGTTTGAACCCGCTGTTGATACCTCAGCCGATCTTGAGCCCGCTGTCGATACGTCTCGGTCGATCGATGACGAGCGTGACGCGGCAGAGCCAGCTGTTTCGTCGGCGGCAATCGCTGCCGACGTTACCAGGCAGGAGTCCGGCAGCCAGGTAATGGACAGGCTGGAGCTGGGGCGCACTGAGATTACGGGTAATCAGGAATTGCCAAAGGTGCTGTATATCGTGCCCTGGCAAAAGTCAGATCCTGGCGACTTGATGGGACGACCGGTGAACACACTGTTAGATGAGGTGTTGGCGCCGATCGATAGAGAAGAGTTTATTCGGCAGGTCAAATATTACGACGACCTGTATGGAGACGAACAAGAGTAGAAGCGACTTTGGTCGTAACAGTTTTTTGGAGCGGCTCAGGCCGCGAAATGTTCTAAGAGGAGCAAGACCATGGGCACAATTGTGCGTTTTTTTCAGGACGGTGGTGCATTTATGTACCCGATCCTGTTTGTGTTTGCATGCGGCGCCGCGATCGCTATTGAGCGCTGGATGTATCTAACGATGTCAGGCGCGAGCAATCGCTCTTTGTGGAAGAAAATCGTGCCGTTTCTTAAGGCCGGCAACTTCCAGGAAGCCGCTCAGCACACATCGAAATCGAAGGCTGCTATCGGCTCGATACTAACTTACGGTTTGTACCGCGTTAAATCTGCGCGGCGCCGCGACGATATTGAGAAAGCGATGGAAGAGAGCATGATGGAAGTATTGCCACGCCTTGAAAAGCGTACGCACTACATCGCCACGCTTGCCAACATTGCGACACTGCTCGGACTGCTTGGCACTATTATCGGCCTGATCAGAGCGTTTACCGCGGTATCGAACGCGAACCCCGCCGACAAGGCGGATTTGCTGTCAGCATCGATCTCGGTCGCTATGAACACGACGGCATTCGGACTGATGGCTGCGATTCCCTTGTTGCTGGTCCATGCCTTGTTGCAGACAAAGACGAACCAGCTCGTAGATAGCCTCGAGATGGCGAGCGTCAAGTTTCTTAACGCCGTCACCGAACGTCAGCTTAAGACGACTGGAGCGTAAGCATGATTCGTCGCCGCGGAGGTGGTCGTCATCACAACGATGACACGGCCGATCTCAATATCACGGCTTTTATGAACCTGATGGTTATTCTGGTTCCATTCCTGCTGATTACAGCGGTGTTCTCGCGTTTGGCAATTCTCGAATTGAATTTGCCAGGCTCCTCAACCGAGCCCGTGGATCCGCAGGAACAGACATTTCAACTGGAAGTCATCATTCGCGAAGGCAAGATTGAAGTTGGCGATCGCAATCAGGGGTTGCTGGGCATCTACCCGAGCAATGAAGAAGGCGACTACGACTTCGATGCTCTGAGCGGCAAGTTGTCCGAGCTCAAAGACAAGTATCCGGACAAAACCGATGCCTCAATATTGCTCGAATCCGATATCGCGTACGACACGCTCGTGCAGGTAATGGATCGAGTGCGAGTTGAAGAAGAGATTGAGGATGAATCAATCGTTCATAACGATTTGTTTCCCGATATCTCGATTGGTGATGCGCCAGTCATGCGGGAAGGGGCGTAAGCAATGGTTAAGTCGGCTCGTGCAAAACGCATGGAGAAACACCACAAGCGCAACAAAGGCGCTGGTGCTCTCAATCTCGTTTCGCTGATGGATATATTCACGATCCTGGTGTTCTTCTTGCTTGTCAATTCGTCAGATGTTGAAACACTGCCGAACACGAAAGATATACAGCTCCCGGAATCGATAGCCGAAGAAAAGGCTAAAGAGTCCGTCGTTATCATGATCGGCGAGGAAGATATCCTGGTACAGGGCGAAGCCGTGGTCAAAGTTGCAAATGTGATGGCAACCACCGGCAACGATATCCCGGAATTACGTGAGGCGCTCAAATCGCAAAACGACAGAGTATTGCGGCGCGCGGCACAGGACGACGTTGCCGGGCGTGAAGTCACCATTATGGGTGACAAGGACATTCCATACCGGCTCCTGAAGAAAGTCATGGCGACTTGCACGGAGTCGGATTACGGACAAATTTCTCTTGCGGTACTGCAGAAGAGCTCGGATAAGCTCGATAGTCTGCAGGCAACGCAGTAGGGACACAGGTTAGAGCTTAGGAGTAGCGCGTGGATCTACCGTTCTACAGAGAATATGAACTACCCTGGTCTTCGGATTCGAACCAGGATCGCAAGTTCCAGCGCTTGTTGGGCATTACGTTCCTTGTTGTTCTGGTGCTTGGGTTGATTTGGCCGTTTCTACCGACACCGGAACGCGATCCCAACGAGATCGATGAAATTCCACCGCGTATCGCGCAGCTATTGCTCGAAGAAAAACCGTTGCCGCCACCACCTCCGCCGCCAAAGGAGGAAGAGCCCGAGCCCGAGGCCGATGAACCCGAACCGGAGGAAGTCGTTGAGACCGATCCGGAACCGGAACCAGAGCCGGAACCCGTACCCGAGCCAGAGGTTGATTTGACCGAAGTTGCACGCGAACAGGCACAAGCAGCATTGATGCCTTTCGCAGCGGATCTTGCCGATCTTGTGGACCAGGAATTGCTCGACAAGGTGTCAGACGATCGTCAGCTTTCTGCGTCTGTTGGCGAAGCTGTGCGTAACGAACGCTCAATGATTACCTCGAAGGTCGGTACAGCATCTACCGGTATCAACACCGCCGATATGAGTCGCAATACGGGCGGTTCCGGAATTGCTGGTCGCGCGACGACCCAGGTCAAGAACCCGGTTGCCGGGATTGGGCCTGCCGGTGGCGCAAGCCGCACCGGTACGAGCGGCAAGGCATCGCGTTCGCGAGAGGAGATTGAGCTCGTATTCGATAAGAATAAGGGTGCCATATTTGCGCTTTACAATCGTGCCTTACGCAACGATCCATCACTCGAAGGCAAAGTAGTACTTCGCCTGACGATTGCGCCCAATGGCCAGGTTACGATGTGCGAGGTTATATCCAGTGAGCTCGGTGATCCGGACCTTGAGAATAAGCTTGTACAGCGCATTAAGTTGTTCCGCTTCGAGGCCAAAGACGTCGAAGCGATTACAACGACGAAACCGATCGATTTCTTCCCCGCGTAATAAGGAACCAAAAGCATGACCAGACCGACCGCACTGATAGTCGGCGTTTTTCTATTGCTACTTTTTCCGTTGACGCTCCTCGCGGATAGCGATGTCGAAAAACTCATCAGCCAAACCGGAATCAAGGAAGGCTCGGTATCGGTTCGGGACATTTCCAGGTGGCGCGAGCCACGCAAGATCGTGGTGAGGGCACCGGATGAACTCGTGGGCGAATTGCGGCGACTGTGGCCTGATGTCGAATTCGTGCAAGTCACCACGGAGGCCGAGGCCATTGAACAAGCTGATGGTGCGGAAGCGATTATTGGCTTCTGTAGCGCGGACCTGTTGGATGCTGCCGTTGATGCGAGCTGGATCCAGGTTTTCAGTGCCGGGGTCGAACGCTGCGTAACCCTTGAGCAGGTTGGCAGCGCAAAAGTTGTATTGACGAATATGCAGAAAATGTCCTCACCCGTGCTCGCCGAACATGCTGTGGCGATGGTCATGGCTCTGGGGCGCGGTCTGGTTTCACACGGCAAGCTGATGGCAACCGGCGAATGGCGGCGCGGTGGGCCGGCAGCGCCGAGAATGCAGGAAATCTCGGGAAAGACGCTGCTCGTCGCGGGGCTTGGCGGCATCGGTACCGAGGTTGCTCGACGTGCTGCGGCGCTCGGTATGCGCGTGGTCGGAACGCGCCGGAGTTCGCGAGATGGGCCGGATTTCGTGGACTACGTTGGCCTGTCCGGTGAGTTGCATGAACTCGCCGCTGACGCCGATTTCATCGTAAATGCTTTGCCACTGACGCCAGAAACAAGCGGAATATTCAACCAGGCTTTTTTTGCGGCCGCGAAGCAAGGCAGCTATTTCATCTCAGTTGGCCGAGGTGCCAGTGTTGTGACTGATGATTTAGTCCGAGCGCTTGAAACCGGTCAACTCGCAGGTGCTGGTCTGGACGTCACGGATCCCGAACCGCTGCCGGCGGATCATCGCCTATGGCAGATGGAGAATGTCATTATCACCCCCCACGTTGCTAGTTGGGGCGGAGGCCGGGAGCGTCACTATACGTTGGTCAAAGAGAACATTCGGCGGTTTATTTCGGGCGACAAGTTGTTCAATGTTGTAGATCCACAGCGAGGCTACTGAGTCACTCGCTAGCGGCATAATTTTGATCGCCTGGCCTTGAGTACACGCAGTTTGTCTTCGTAACGTTCGCCTTGTGCGCGCGTATATCCCGAGCGCATTTTTGACTCGATGTTACTGATTTTGGCTTTTACTTCCGCACACGCCGCTTTGGTGCAGTCGTTGTAGGAATACGCCGGCGTTTGGCACAGCGCGAGAATAATCACGATGGATGCGAGTAGCTTCATTGTTTGCTCCTGAGTAACAGGCTTTATACTCATCCAGGATCGCAACAAGGAGTGGCCAATCAGCGCAGAGTTTCAAGAAACGCCGACAGATGCCTCTAGCGGTTTCCCACCCGTGGCGAGAAGCGACGCGCGCGTGCTTATTCTGGGGAGCCTCCCCGGAAAACGCTCAATCGATGCGCAGCAATACTATGCCCATCCGCAAAACGCATTTTGGAAAATCATGGGTGAACTCACAGGTGCTGACGGCCCCTACGATCAGCGTTGCCAGGCATTGCTTGAGCATGGCATTGCGCTTTGGGATGTTCTCGAGAGTTCTGTCAGACCTGGCAGCATGGATGCGGACATTCGTCGAGGTACTGAAAAGGTCAATAATTTCAATGGCTTTTTTCTAACGCACAGCAACGTTTTGCAGCTGTGTTTCAATGGCCAGAAAGCGGCGCAGATATTCCACAAACTGGTTATTCCGCAACTAGAATCAGCAGCCCCGCAGATTCGAGTATTACCATCAACGAGCCCGGCGTACGCGTCGATGCCTTATGCAGAAAAGCTCGAGTGCTGGCGTGAGGAAGTCATCAGCGTCTAGATTTAGCGGCTGTCGGAGTGGGTGTTTTTGGCTGCGGGTCGCATGCGACCATTTCGCCTAAAGTGCGCCGTCGCCGGATTCTCCGGTGCGGATGCGCCACGCCTGCTCGACATTGGTGACGAATATTTTGCCGTCACCGACCTTGCCCGTTCTTGCGCTTTCGACTATCGCTTCGACAGTTCGGTCGACCATGTCGTCTGAGACCGCTACCTCGATTTTGGCTTTCGGCAGAAAATCAACGACATATTCTGCGCCGCGATAAAGCTCCGTGTGACCGCGCTGCCGACCGAAACCCTTGACCTCGCTGACCGTCATTCCCTGAATTCCGACCTCGCTCAATGCATTACGTACATCGTCGAGGCGAAATGGCTTCACAATGGCAGTGACAAGCTTCATCCGTACTCTCTCTGTCTGGCGGTTTGATTTGCCTATGCTAGCAATACGGTCGGGCTAAGTGTACAAAGAAAAACGACTTTTCACGGTTGGTGACGATGACGCAATTAGTCTCGATGCTCAAAGAAGAGGTGCTTAGATGAGTGGTTCCGATGACATAGGCAAGATCGGCTGGCTCGATATGACAGTCGAAGACGTGCCAGCCGTGCGTGATTTTTATAAGGCTGTAGTTGGCTGGGAAACCGACGAAATCGATATGGGTGGCTACAGCGATTACGTCATGAAAATGCCGGCGTCAGGTGAAGGCGTTTCCGGAATTTGCCATGCAAAGGGTAGCAATGTGGATTTGCCCTCCGGGTGGCTGATCTACATTGTTGTTGCTGATATTGAAGAAAGCATCGCAGCATGCGTGTCGAATGGCGGTTCGGTTGTTGTAGAGCCGCGTGGGCTCGCGGGTGGGCAATTTTGTGTCATTAAGGACCCGGGCGGGTCGGTCGCAGGTTTGTATCAACCGTAGTCCGGCGCATACCGTGGACGGATACACGTGAGAACCAGGTTCGACACGCCAGAGTGGCATGCTGCGGTTGCGAAACTTGTTTGCGGTGGCGACGCGCAGGCAACCGCTTCGTCCCTGGTTGAAGCTATCGAACTGGCCGTCGACCACGAAGGAACCTGCCTACTGGTTTTCCACAGCGATGCACCGCCCGAAGTAGTCCATCATTCCCTGGATCCTGCAGGCGTCAGACACTATCTTGATCGATACGTTGCGGGTCCTTACCTGCTCGACCCACTTTTTGAGCTGGCACTCCGGGACGACAAACCATCGAGCTGCCGTTTTCGCGACCTGACCCCTGATCGATTCAGATCCAGCGAGTACTACCGGCAGTACTGTGAGCGCACACACTTGCTCGACGAAATCGATTTCCTGGTCGATGTCTCGGAGCGCAGCACATTGGCGCTGGTCGTCGGTCGACGTGAAAAGATGTTCACGAAGTCCGAACTTGACCGCCTGCACCTCATCGAACCAATCGTTCTTGCGGCGATGCGCAATATCTGGGGGCGCCTGGCGGCGGATATGAAAGCAGGAGGGCGTCGCGACGATCTGCATCAGCGCCTTACGCGTTGTTTTGAAAACTTCGGCAACTCATTGTTGACCGAAAGAGAGCGTGAGATCACGCAGTTACTGCTGCGTGGCCACTCCGCTAAATCGATCGCTCGCAAGTTGCAGATTGCGCCAGGTACGGTGATGGTGCACAAGCGAAACTTGTTTTCGAAGCTCGGAATAACGTCACAATATGAGCTGTTCTCCCGCTTTATTGATGATCTATCACGATCCTAGCGTTGCTCGGCCCTGACAAAACGCGATACCTGCCCTATGGTATTCATGTAAGACGGGTAATTGACGACAATAATCGCTTGATTCTATGGTGGTTTTTACTATGTTGGAATTCGACTTTGGGCTCGGTGAGGATATTGACCTTCTGCGCGAGACCGTACGTTCATTTGCCGCGGACAAGATCGCACCCCGTGCCGTCGACATTGATGCGAGCAATGAATTCCCGCTGGACTTGTGGCCCGAAGTGGGCGCGCTGGGTTTGCTCGGCATTACGGTCGGCGAGGAATACGGCGGATCGAATCTTGGCTACCTCGCCCACGTCGTTGCGATGGAGGAAATCAGCAGTGCATCCGCATCGGTCGGTTTGTCGTATGGCGCGCACTCCAACCTTTGTATGAATCAACTGTCACGTTGGGGCAACGACGAGCAGAAGGCCCGATACCTGCCGAAACTGGTTTCGGGAGAACACCTTGGAGCGCTGGCGATGAGCGAGGCGGGCGCCGGATCCGATGTCATGGGTATGCGTACCACGGCCGTAAAGGATGGCGACGATTACGTACTCAACGGATCAAAGATGTGGATCACGAACGCGCCCAAAGCGGATGTCATGATTATCTACGCGGTCACCGACGCGGATGCCGGCAACAGGCGCTTAAGTGCGTTCGTTGTTGAAAGCGGTATTAAAGGTTTTTCAACGCCGCAAAAGCTCGACAAGTTGGGCATGCGTGGATCCGACACGAGTGAGGTGCTACTTGAAGACTGCCGCGTGCCTGTTGAAAATTTGCTGGCAGAAGAAGGTAAGGGCGCCACGATACTGATGAGCGGGCTTGACTACGAGCGTGTAGTCCTTGCCGGGGGGCCGCTTGGCATCATGCAATCCTGCATGAACACGGTGCTGCCATACTTGCATGATCGCAAGCAATTTGGACAAGCGATTGGCGAATTTCAACTGATGCAGGGCAAGATCGCTGACATGTACTCAACCATGAACAGCTGTCGTGCCTATGTTTATGCAGTTGCCCAGGCTTGCGATCGCGGCCAGGCTACCCGATTCGACGCAGCAGGATGTATCCTCATTGCTGCGGAAAAAGCAACGTGGATGGCGTTGGAAACGATTCAGGCACTCGGTGGCAATGGTTACATTAATGAATATCCGGCAGGACGATTGCTGCGCGACGCGAAGCTCTACGAAATCGGAGCCGGTACGAGCGAAATTCGGCGTATGCTGATCGGCCGCGAGCTATTCAATGCCAGTCATTAAATCCAAAATTGACCGCGAGTCTGACGACTTCCAGCAAAACGCGGAGGCCAACCGGGCGCTGGCCGATGATTTGCACAAAATCAGCGAACAGATTCAGACCGGCGGACCCGCGCGTTCGCGTGAACGTCATCTGGTTCGCGGTAAATTGTTGCCGCGTGATCGTATCGACACGCTGACTGATGACAATTCGCCTTTTCTCGAAATTGGACAGATGGCGGCCCTGGGTGTTTATCAGGACGATGTTCCCGCTGCCGGTATTGTCACCGGCGTTGGTCGCATCAATGACATCGAGTGCGTGATTGTTGCGAACGACGCGACCGTCAAAGGCGGAACGTACTATCCGCTAACGGTGAAGAAACACCTGCGGGCACAGGAAATCGCCGAGCAAAATCATCTGCCTTGCATCTACCTGGTCGACTCAGGGGGCGCGTTCCTGCCTCGCCAGGATGAGGTCTTTCCGGATCGCGATCATTTCGGACGAATATTTTTTAACCAGGCAAGAATGTCAGCAAAAGGCATTCCGCAGATAGCGACTGTGATGGGGTCGTGCACAGCTGGCGGTGCCTATGTGCCAGCGATGTGCGACGAAGCCGTTATCGTCCGAAATCAGGGAACGATATTTCTGGGTGGGCCGCCATTGGTTAAGGCGGCGACGGGCGAAATCGTTGACGCCGAGTCTTTGGGCGGTGGCATTGTGCATTCCCGTATTTCAGGAGTAACCGATCACCTCGCCGATGACGATACACACGCGTTGATGATTACCCGGGATATCGTTGCCAGCCTCAATTTTTCGAAGCGCACGGATATCAAGATGCGTGAGCCGTCTGAACCGGAATATCCGGTGGACGATATTTACGGCATCGTGTCACGCGAATACCGTTTTCCGTATGACGTCCGGGAAATTATCGCGCGCATAGTAGACGGGTCAGAATTTCAGGAATTCAAAAAGCTGTACGGAGCGACACTCGTGTGTGGCTTCGCACATATCGATGGTTGCCCGGTCGGAATCGTCGCCAACAATGGCATCCTCTTTATGGAGTCGGGGCAGAAGGGTGCTCATTTCGTACAATTGTGCAATCGCCGCGGTATCCCCTTGATATTTCTGCAAAATATTACGGGTTTCATGGTGGGGAAACGTGTCGAGCATGCCGGAATCGCCAAAGATGGTGCGAAAATGGTGAATGCCGTGGCAACGGCCACAGTGCCGAAGTTCACGGTCGTCATCGGCGGGTCTTTCGGTGCCGGAAACTACGCGATGTGCGGTCGTGCCTATAGCCCACGCATGCTCTGGATGTGGCCCAATGCAAGAATTTCGGTCATGGGTGGTGAGCAGGCAGCGATGGTTCTGTCGACGGTCAAACGTGATGCCGTTGACGCGCGTGGCGAAGAGTGGCCCGAGGAAGAACAATCAGCCTACGAGACGACAATTCGCGAGCAGTACGAAGCTCAGGGCAATCCGTATTATGCGAGCGCAAGATTATGGGACGACGGTGTCATTGATCCGGTTGATACACGCGCGGTGCTTTCACTCGGGCTTTCTGCTGCAATGAACCGACCTCGCGATGACGAATCGGCCTTTGGGATATTCAGAATGTAGCGCGGCGTCGGCGTTCGTCGATGCGGTATTATGTCCGCGTGAAATCCCGGCAAGAGCAAAACTCAGGCACACGAGAGATTCGAGAGGCGCATCGATTCGACGAAGGCCTCCTCGAAGACTACATGGCGTCGCATGTCGAGGGCTTCCGCGGACCCATCCAAATCAGTCAATTCAAGGGCGGCCAGTCAAATCCAACCTACTTGGTGGACGCAGAATCTGGCAAGTACGTCCTGCGCCGCAAGCCACCCGGAACCCTGCTCAAGTCGGCCCACGCTGTGGATCGCGAGTTTCGCATAATCAGTGCGCTGTACGGAGCTGACTTCCCGGTTCCCCGGCCGTATGCACTGTGTGAAGACGATGAGGTCATCGGTACTATGTTCTTCATTATGGAGTACGTCGAAGGGCGCATTTTCTGGGAGCTCGACCTGCCCAATGCAAACCCGGCCGGTCGAGAAGCGTTATACGACAACGTCAACGAGACCATTGCGAAACTGCATAACTTCGATATCGGAGCGCTTGGTCTCGATGACTTTGGCAAGCCCGGTAACTACTTCGCTCGCCAGATTTCGCGATGGAGCGGTCAGTATCGCGCCTCTGAAATCAGGCAGATCAAAGCGATGGACGCGCTGATCGAGTGGCTGCCCGACAACATTCCGACTGATGAATCGGTCAGTGTTGTCCATGGTGATTTTCGCCTCGACAACATGATCGTCCATCCGACCGAGCCGAAAGTGATCGCGGTTCTCGATTGGGAGTTGTCGACCATTGGACACCCGTTGGCCGATTTCACCTATCACCTGATGTCCTGGCAAATGCCCGAGCTTGGCATCGGCTCCGTGGGCTTGCTTGGCAAGGACCTGGAGTCTTTAGGCATACCGGGCGAGGACGCTTACACTGCGACATACTGTGAACGGACGGGTCGAGACGATGGGATCGCTGATCGTCATTTCTACTCAGCATTCAATTTCTTCCGGCTTGCGGCCATACTGCAAGGCATAGCCGGGCGGGTGCGCGACGGTACGGCCGCGAGCGCCCATGCGGGGCAGGCAGCGGATTCGGTAGCGCCACTAGCCGACTTTGGTTGGCGGTACGCCCAGCGCAGTGGCTGACAACCAACACAAAGAGACTCATGACACTTAATTACGAAGAACTGATGGCGACATCGATCGTCGACCTGAACCACTCCTACGGCGATACAGAGACGATGCTGTATGCGCAGAGCGTCGGCTTCGGTCGGGATCCTGTTGCCCGTAAGGAACTCCCGTACGTGCATGAGCAAGGCTTACCTCTGCAGACGATTCCGACGATGGCGACGGTGCTGGTGCCAGATCTGATTCCGTCCGATCTGGGATGGGACTACACGCAAGTACTGCACGCAGAACAACGATTGCAGCTGCATCGCCCGCTTCCTGCTGCTGCAGAGATACTGGTTAACAAACGTGTCGTAGAGGTTTTTGATCGTGGTCCCAAGCGCGGGGCGATGATCCTGTTTGAGGCCGATGGTCGCCTTGCCAAGGACGATACGGCTCTGTTTACCGTTGGCAGCACAGTTATTGCCCGCGGTGACGGTGGATTTGGCGGTCAATCCGGCAAAGGGCCAGCGCCACACCGGGCGCCACGTCGAGAACCCGACCTCAGTTGCGACAGCCGCACGCGCGCGGATCAAGCGCTACTGTTCAGGCTTAATGGCGATCGAAACCCGTTGCACAGCGATCCTGGAACAGCAGCCGCCGCCGGGTTTCCGGTGCCGATCTTGCACGGGCTCTGCACCTACGGTATTGCCTGCCACGCGATTCTGAAAACGATATGCGATTTCGACTACACGCTTATTGCCGGATTCGACGTACGGTTTTCGGCGCCTGTTTTGCCTGGAGATACGATTCAGACTGACATGTGGCAGGACGGGGATATCGTCTCGTTCCGCTGTACGGCGAAAGAACGTGATGTCATCGTAATGCGAAACGGCAAATGCACACTGGCTGTGTAGCCGTATGAGGAACAGACAATGACAAGTCGTGTCACATTTGCGGTCGTCGACCATGTAGCCCGGGTTACCCTGAACAGGCCTGACAAGCACAATGCTATCGACCATCAGATGTTCGCTGACTTGGCAGACGTCGGTCAGGAACTCGCTAAAGAGCAGTCTGTTCGTGCCGTCATATTGCATGGCGCCGGCGAGCATTTTTGTGCTGGCATCGACATCAGTGTTTTCCAGCAAAAGGAGCCGGTCGCCACAGCAGAGTCGATGGCACCCTGCGATGGTTCTCCGGCCAATTTGTTTCAGCGAGCCGCTTATATTTGGCGCGAAATACCGGTTCCGGTCATATGCGTAATTCAAGGCGCGGCCTACGGCGGCGGTCTGCAGATAGCGCTTGGGGCTGACTTGCGCTTTGCGGCACCTGATGCACGGCTGTCGATAATGGAAGTCAAGTGGGGGCTGATCCCCGATATGGCAATCAGCACGACGCTGCGCGGTATTGTGCCAATGGATATCGCCAAGTCACTGGCATGGTCGGGGAAAGTCATTGCGGGCGATGAAGCCCTGCGGCTCGGCCTGGTAACCGAAATTCACGATGATCCGCTGCAAGCTGCCGACGAGGTGGCGCGCTCGATCGCCAACAAGTCGCCCGATGCCATACGGGCGGTCAAGCAGCTAATTAACGAAAGCTGGGCGTTGTCGGAGGCCGATGCGCTGCGATTGGAGGCTCAGTTGCAAATGTCGCTCCTGGGCCGGGAAAACCAGCTTGAGGCTGCGAAGGCCAATATGGAAGGGCGTCCACCTGCCTTTTCAGACACCTCGAGTAAGAGGCTCTTATAGGCGGTTTCCACAGTCCCAATTGTGGAACTTTAATGTCCGATTTATGATCTAATTTTCGCATTGAACAACCGAGCCGCCTTTCCACAGAATCCGGCTCGAAAATCAGGTCAAAGACAGTCGAAATGAAGATATTGAGTTTACGATTTGCTGCAGTATCGATACTGCTGACGTTTGCGATGGCCGCATTCGCCCAAGAAGGTTACCTTGGCGAAGCGCCGACTCGCACCATACTTAAGTCACAAGAAAAAGCGGACGGCTACTTTGCCAAGGGCAAATTTGGCAAAGCCCTGACCATTTACCGGGACGATCTGGCGCCCGTCGGCGATAAATACGCCCAATACATGGTTGGCTACATGAACCTGGCCGGCAACGGGGTACCACAGGATGCAATCGTCGCATCGGCCTGGTATCGCCTTGCGGCGAAACGCGAGAATGATCAATACATGCGAATTCGTGACGGTTTGTTATCGCTTTTCAACGATGAGCAACGGTCGCGTTCCGACCTGTTATATGTCGATCTCAGACGAAAAATGGGCGACATAGTGCTTGTACACAAACTTATTCGGGATGATATTGAGGTTCTGCGTCGACGCACTGGCACAGAGTTATTCCTCCAACAAGAAATTGAACGCGGAAACTACGGACAGCAGCTGGACGTATTTGATGCGGCGGTTGATCGAATTGGGTTACGGCTCGAGTTTCTGCAGCGGCAAATCGAGCTGGAAACCACTCTGGACGATGCCGAGCAAGACGTACTGGCGACGCTGATTCTTGAGGCGGAAAGGGAAGTCGAAGCTTACAGGGCTAGTCGTTAGTTTCAGAACCTGTTCGATCGCGCAATAAGCCGCGGCTCAAAATTTTTGGAAATTCGTCGGCGAGCCGGCGAGCAAGCGCTTCGTTGCCATGAAACCATTTCGGGATCCAGTTGATTGATCCCATGATGGCGTTGCCTGTCATACGAACATCGCAGGGCTCTATGCTGCCGTCGCTGATGCCTTCCTTAAGAATCGCTTCGAAACCGGTGCTGTGTTTTCGCGATAGTTTGAGCACTTCTTCGCGATGCTCTGGCTTGAGAGATGGAATCTCACTCATGATCGCCATCGGGCCTTTTTCGCCGACCATAATCTCAATGTGATAGCGCAGGTAAAGTCGGGCCTGCTCGAGCCCGGTACTGCCATCAATGACTGCCTGCTCCATTGCTTCGCGACCGAGCGCCGCCGCTCGTACGTAGCATTGGTAAACCAATTCCTCTTTGCTGCGGACGTAGTAGTAGAGAGCCGGGTCGGTTAAACCCAGGAGATTCGCAACATCTTTTAGCGATGTTCCGCTGTAGCCCTTTTGATTGAAGCAATGCGCTGCTGCCCGCAAAATGCGGTCGCGTTGTTGCTCAAAGCGAGATCCCTTGAGTTTTCGAGCCATAGCGTTTCCCTGGCTTTCGTGCCTGTGCACTTGAGATTTGGCAGGATTTACATTATTTTAATCTAGATTAAAAGATTTTCAACAACAAAAGCAATTGATTTATAAGGAATTTCCATCTTAGTGGTGGAGGTTTCTGTTGTGATTTATTCGGAGGAGTCTTGCGTCATGAGCGTTGCAGCCAGTGATTTGCCCGGCGTCGTCAGGCGGACAGACAAGGCGCCGTTGCGGTTCATTACGGCCGCCTCCTTGTTCGACGGCCACGATGCCGCGATCAATATCATGCGGCGCCTCATTCAGGCGCAGGGCACAGAGGTCGTGCACCTCGGTCACAACCGGAGTGTGGATGACATCGTCCGTGCGGCGATTCACGAAGATGCCGACGGCATAGCTATCAGCTCTTACCAGGGCGGGCATAACGAATTCTTCCGTTACATGATCGATCGCCTGCGTGAGCTCGGCGCATCGCATATCAAAGTTTTTGGCGGCGGCGGGGGCACGATTACGCCGGAAGAAATAAAGGCGTTGATGGATTATGGCGTCGAGCGAATTTATCACCCTCACGACGGCATGGAACTCGGCCTCAATGAGATGATCAAGGATCTTGTGGCAAGGACTGTCGCGAACCGGCGGCCGATTCAGGCACCGTCGACAAGTGATAAGCCTGCGGCAACAGAGGTGGCGGCCATGATCTCGGCTCTCGAGGTTGGCGCGTTTGATGAGACACAGCTCGCAGGCCTGCGCAAAGAGTGGCAGGTGAAAGCGGGGCAGGTGCCCGTCGTGGGAATCACGGGTACCGGCGGAGCTGGCAAGAGCAGTGTGACGGACGAGTTACTCAATCGATTCCTGGCCTGTTTTCCAGACATGAATATCGCGGTTCTTGCCGTGGATCCAACGCGTCGCAGGACAGGGGGCGCATTGCTCGGCGATCGCATTCGCATGAACTCGCTGCGCTCCGATCGAATATTCATGCGCTCGATGGCAACGCGCCGCCAGCATCTCGCCACGAGTGAAATGCTTGGCGATCACATCGCCTATCTCAAGTCGCTCGGCTTCGACCTGATCATCGTCGAGACAGCCGGTATCGGGCAAAGTGATAGTGAGATTGTTGACCTTGTTGATTTCTCCGCCTATGTAATGACCAGCGAGTACGGCGCGGCGAGCCAGCTGGAAAAAATAGACATGCTGGACTTCGCGGACCTTATTATTCTCAACAAATACGACAAACGCGGTGCCGAAGACGCGCTGCGTGATATCCGGAAACAGTGGAAGCGCAATCACACGGCGTTCGACACGGCTGACGAAGATATTCCGGTCTACCCGACTATCGCTAGCCAGTTCAATGATCCGGGTGTCAGCTGGATGTTCGCCCAGCTGTGCCGGCAAGTCGCTGACAAGTTAGGTCTTGATGCCGAAAAGTGGACTCCGGAGATCGACACGTCAAATCGGGAATCCCGTTCAGCAGCGGCCATTCCCGGCTCGCGCATTCGCTACCTTGCAGAGATAGCCGAGCAGGGCCGGGCGATCAATGGCCGTATCGATTCACAATCCGAGCTGGCGAGCCGCCTGCAGCACCTTTCCGAAGCCCTGCAGCTGATTGAAGACCCGGAGCTGCCCGGTTTGTTGACTCCTTATGCCGCTACGGCACTCAACGAAGGCGGTGACAGAAGCCTGTTGGTGCTGCGGCAGCGCTACCAGGAGACTTTGTCAGATCTGTCGAAAGAGTCGCTGCGACTGTTGCGGGATTGGCCGGATCGCAAAGCCCGCGTGCAGAGCGAACGTTACAGCTACACCGTGCGCGGCAAGGAAATTACTGGCGACAATTACAGGGAAAGCCTCAGTCATCAGAAGATCCCCAAGATCGCGGCGCCCGATTACAAAGACTGGGGTGAATTACTGAATTTCCTGTCCCGGGAGAACTTGCCGGGCGCCTATCCTTATACGGGCGGTGTTTATCCCTACCGTCGCCTTGGCGAAGATCCTACTCGCATGTTCGCGGGCGAGGGAACACCGGAAAGAACCAACCGTCGATTTCACTATCTGTCGAAGGGTCAGGCCGCAGCCAGGCTCTCAACCGCGTTCGATTCCGTCACTCTGTACGGTGAAGACCCACATGAGCGCCCCGATATTTACGGAAAAGTTGGCAACAGTGGTGTCTCAATCGCAAGTGTCGATGATATGAAGAAGTTGTACTCCGGCTTCGACTTGTGCGCGCCCACAACTTCGGTGTCGATGACGATCAACGGCCCGGCACCGATGATTCTCGCGTTCTTCATGAATAGCGCCATCGACCAACAGGTCGAAAAGCACTTGCGCGAGACGAGCCAGTGGGACGCTGCGCAGAAGAAAATCGATAAGTACTTCGAGGGACGAGAACGGCCACGTTACGAGGGTGACTTGCCTGAAGGTAATCACGGGCTCGGTCTTGCGTTACTGGGTATTTCGGGCGACAAACTCGTCGACGCAGAAACCTATGCCAGGATCCGCAAGGAAACAATGGCGTCCGTTCGAGGCACCGTCCAGGCAGACATTCTCAAGGAAGATCAGGCGCAAAACACATGCATTTTCTCGACCGAATTCGCGATGAAAATGATGGGCGATGTGCAGCAGTTTTTTATCGACAACAACGTCCGCAATTACTACAGTATTTCGATTAGTGGTTACCATATCGCAGAAGCCGGGGCTAACCCGATAAGCCAGCTTGCGTTTACTTTGTCGAACGGGTTCACGATCGTCGAGTACTACCTGGCTCGTGGCATGAGCATCGACGACTTCGCGCCGAATCTGAGCTTCTTCTTCTCCAATGGCATGGATCCTGAGTACAGCGTCATCGGGCGCGTGGCGCGACGCATATGGGCAAGGGCAATGCGAGAGCGTTACGGTGCAAGTTCCCGCTCGCAAATGCTCAAGTATCACGTGCAAACGTCTGGCCGAAGTCTGCACGCGCAGGAAATCAGCTTTAACGACATTCGTACGACGCTGCAGGCGCTCTATGCATTATTCGACAGCTGCAACAGTCTGCATACAAACGCATTTGATGAGGCGATTACGACACCGACCGAACATTCCGTGCGGCGTGCCGTGGCAATACAGATGATCATCTCGCGCGAGTTGGGCCTGAATTTCTGCGAGAACCCCTGGCAGGGGTCTTTCATCATCAACGAACTGACAGATCTTGTTGAAGAAGCAGTCTACGAGGAATTCGAGCGCATCTCGGAGCGTGGCGGCGTTCTCGGCGCAATGGATACGATGTACCAGCGCGGCAAGATTCAGGATGAGAGCCTTTACTACGAGAGCAAGAAGCATGATGGTTCGTTGCCTTTGATAGGCGTCAATACATTCCTACCGAACGAAGGTGAGGAAGACGAAGTACACAATCAGGAACTCATCCGCTCAACGGATTCGCAGAAACAGGATCAGATTAAGAACGTGAGAGCGTTCCGGAAAACACACGCCGATGAAAGAGCAACAGCGCTCGCAGAGCTGCAATCAGTTGCCCGCAATCGTGGCAATGTTTTTGCAGCGCTCATGGAGACCGTCAAAACCAGTTCACTGGGTCAGATTTCAGACGCGCTTTACCACGTCGGCGGCGAGTACCGCCGCAACATGTAGCGCGACCTGAGGTAGACCAATGGAGAAGCAGGTGAACTACGAGGTGGCGGATGCAGTTGCCGTGATTGCGCTGAATCGGCCCGACAACATGAATGCATTTACCGCCGACCTCAGAGCGGATCTGGCACAGGCGCTGCATGACGTGGCTAACGACAATTCCGTCAGGGCAGTAGTGCTGACCGGTGAGGGTCGTTGCTTTTCTGCCGGGGCGGACCTGAAAGAAAGCCTGGGCAGCCGACCTGTGAGTGAGCAACTCCGGGAAGAGTACCGTCCCGTTTTCGCCGCTATAGCTGAGCTGTCGGTGCCGGTAATTGCTGCAATACCGGGCTCCGCAGCCGGTATCGGCATGTCATTGGCGCTGCATTGCGACCTCGTCATCATGGCCGAAGATGCTTTCTTGCTATCACCTTTTTCGACAATTTCACTTGTTCCCGACGGCGGCCTGAACTGGACACTTGTTCGGCAACTTGGTTACAAGCGCGCTTTTCAACTCAGTGTCGAGGCTGAACGAATTGACGCGGCACGTTGCGTACAACTCGGCCTGGCTAACCGCACGGCGCCTGCAAGCGAGCTGCAAAGCACAGCTCTTGAGTGGGCCCGCGACCTCAGTCGACGGGCTCCCCTGGCGTTGGCGGCGACGAAAAAGGTTATGCGATTTGCAATGGACAACGATTGGGATAGCTCTTACGACCTTGAGGCGCAACTGCAGGGTTCACTGGTCGGAACTGCCGATAACAATGAAGGCGTCGCGGCTTTCCTGCAAAAACGTAAACCCGAATTCAAAGGCAAGAAATAATGGATCGAAATATTTTTGAAGAAGAGCATGAGATGTTCCGCGACTCTGTCCGGAGCTTCATGAAAAACGAGATTCGTCCGCATACTGATAAATGGCACGAGCAGGGCATCGTCGATCGCGAAGCATTTCTTAAGGCCGGCGAGATGGGTCTGCTGCTTATGTGGGCAGACGAAAAGTACGGGGCGGCAGGCGTTACGGATTTTCGCTATGAGCAAATCCTGATCGAAGAAAACGCACATCACGGCGATGCAGGCTTCTTTATGACCCTGCACAGCCGTCTGGTCGGGCCCTATATCGGTGAGCTTGGTACAGAAGAGCAGAAAGAGCGCTGGTTGCCCAAATGCGTATCCGGCGAACATGTTCTTGCCGTTGCGATCACAGAGCCCGGTGCAGGCAGTGACGTTGCCGGAATTCGTACCAAGGCGGAAGACAAGGGCGATCATTTTCTGCTTAACGGATCCAAGACCTTTATCTCTAACGGCATCCTTGCTGACCTCGTCGTCGTAGTCGCTAAGACGGATCCGAGCAGCCGCCACGGTCTGTCCTTGTTCGTTGTAGAGCGTGGCATGGAGGGTTTTGAGCGTGGCGAGAACCTCAAGAAGATGGGTTTGAAGAGCCAGGATACGGCGGAGATGTTCTTCAACAACGTGAAAGTGCCCAAACAGAATCTACTGGGAGAGCTTCATCGTGGTTTCTACCAGCTCATGCGTTTTCTGGCGGAGGAAAGACTGCTGGGCGCATGCGGCTATGTTGCGAACGCGGAGGCGGCTTTTAATATGACGCTGGACTATGTCAAAGAACGCAAAGCTTTTGGCAAGACCCTGTCCGACTTCCAGAACACGCGTTTCGTACTTGCGGATATGCGTACAGAAATCGATGTTGGCTATGCGTTTATCGATCGTTGTGTTGAAGAGCACAACAAGGGCACTCTATCGGCGGACGACGCGGCCAAAGCCAAATTGTGGAGCAGTGAACTGGAAGGTCGTGTAACAGACCAGTGCGTACAGTTGCACGGCGGCAACGGCTATATGGATGAGTATCCGATCAGCCGAATGTTTGCCAACGCCAGAGTCTCCCGGATCTACGCCGGCAGTTCTGAGATCATGCGAGAGATTATTGCGCGCTCCATAGGTCTCGACCCACGAAAGAAGCAAAACAAGTCGCAAGCTAACGCCGCTTGAGTGTAAATTGTGGGGGCGGCTCAAGCCGTGACTGAATTTTCACAGGAGTCTCACGTATGCGCGTTGCTTTCATTGGCCTCGGTGTCATGGGTTACCCCATGGCCGGCTATCTCGCAAAAAACGGACATGATGTAACGGTCTATAACCGTACTTCACAAAAGGCAGAACAATGGTGCGCCGAATACGGTGGCCAAATGACTGCCACTCCAGCGGAGGCAGCCGGCTCGGCTGAGTTCGTTTTCGCCTGCGTTGGCAATGACGCTGATGTTCGGCAGGTACTTGCGGGCGAGCGGGGCGCAATCAATGCGATGCAAGCCGGTTCTGTCCTGGTCGATCACACCACCGCCTCTGCGGCGGTCGCGCGCGAGATGCACGCGCTGGCAGCGGAACATTCCGTTGAATTTCTGGATGCACCGGTGTCTGGCGGGCAGGCGGGAGCTGAGAGCGGGCAATTGACGATCATGGTGGGTGGCGACGAAGGAGTCTTCGAGCGCGCCGTACCTGTTATGGACTGCTATGCCAAGGCGATGACGCTAATCGGCGCTGTCGGTAGCGGGCAACTCGCCAAGGCAGTTAATCAGATTTGTATAGCTGGTGTCGTGCAGGGCCTCGCCGAGGGGCTGCATTTCGCCAAACGCGCCGGCATCGACCCGGCAAAAGTCATCGAGTCAATTTCCAAGGGCGCAGCGCAGTCGTGGCAAATGGAAAATCGCTGGCAAACCATGGTCAACAACGATTTCGAGTTTGGATTTGCGGTCGATTGGATGCGCAAGGATCTGGCAATCGCGTTCGACGAGGCGCAGCGTAACGGCGCAACACTCGAATTGGCAAAGCTGGTCGACGAGTTCTATGCGCAAGTGCAATCGATGGGCGGCAGCCGCTGGGATACGTCGAGTCTGATCGCGAGGCTCGAATGCTGATATAATTTTCCCATCACAGGGGTGGCCGCTGGCCTGAGATCCACTTGGGAACCCTTAGAACCTGACCCGGATAATGCCGGCGTAGGAAGCGAAATATGCAGTCTGACCACAAGCTACGGCTAAGCACTGCCGTCCTTCTAATTTCATCAATGCTTCCACCTGTCGTTAGTGCCCAAGACACTATCGATGAGATTGTCGTGACAGCGGATTTTCGCGGCCGTACCGCCAGTGAGCTCCCGGCCAGTGTGACTGTCCTTAATGCCGAACAAATCCAGCAGTTGGCGGTGCAGCACTTCGAAGAGATCATCAATACTATTCCCAACCTGAATTGGTCCGGAGACGGTAATCGTGCTCGCTACTTCCAGATTCGCGGGGTTGGTGAACTTGAGCAGTACCAGGGAGCACCGAATCCATCTGTCGGATTCCTGATCGACGATATAGATTTTAGTGGCATCGGCAGCGTCGCGACACTGTTCGATATGCAGCAAATTGAAGTCTTGCGCGGGCCGCAGGGGAGCCGCTACGGTGCGAATGCGTTGGCTGGTCTCATTTACATGCGTAGCGCAGCTCCAACGGAAGAATTTGAAGGACGGGCGGAGCTGACCGCTGGCGCAGACGATACGCTCGCGGTTGGTCTTGCAATAGGCGGCGGACTCAGCGCGGACGATAGCGTCACCTATCGGCTCAGCGTGCATCACCATGAGAGCAACGGGTTTCGTGATAATACCTACCTGAATCGTACAGACACGAATGGGCGTGATGAGACGACTGTCCGTGGGCGCTTGCATTGGTCGGTCGGCGACGATTGGCAGGTCGATCTGGCTGCATTGTTCGCCAATTCCGACAATGGCTACGATGCTTTCTCACTTGATAACGGATTCGTCACGCTGTCTGACAAGCCGGGCAAGGATGCGCAGGAGAGCATCGGGGCATCGGTCAAGCTTGAGTATTCCGGATATGCAGATGTGACAGTGACGTCGATCACGAGCATTGCCGCGTCCGATATCGAATTTAGCTACGACGCGGACTGGGGCAACGACGATAGCTGGGCGCCGGTTACCTATGATTACATTTCAGTCAGCGACCGAGAACGCGAAACGATAAGCCAGGAACTTCGGCTGGCGAGCGACGATTGGCTGCTCGGCGTTTACGCGATGCAACTGCAAGACGCGCTCGTGACCTTCAATCAGGGCGAGTACTACGACCCGTTTTACGACTTTGCGGACAGCCTCGACGATACCTTCGGTAGCGATTATCGGGCGACAAGCATCGCCGCGTTTGGGCAATACGATCACGATCTTGGTGATTCGACACAAGCCAGCTTCGGGCTACGGGCTGAGCGCCGGACGACGGACTATGACGACAGCGCCGGTCTTTCCGTTGGGCCATCAGAGTCGATGTGGGGCGGAGAGATAACACTGAGCCACGCTTATTCCGAATCACTAACAAGCTTCGTCAGTCTGTCAAAGGGCTACAAAGGAGGCGGCTTCAATCTTGGTGTCGTGCCCAGCGATCGCCGCAGCTTTGGCGACGAAGAGCTCTGGAATCTTGAAGCCGGAATAAAGGCCAAGTTGCGGCAGGATTCGCTATTTGTGAATGCATCGGTATTCCTGAATCGCCGCGATGACCAGCAGGTAAGAACCTCCTTTCAACTGATCCCCGGTGACCCGGCCTCATTCGTGTTCTTCACCGACAACGCGGCGCAGGGTGAAACGACTGGCTTCGAGGCCGATGTTAGGTGGTTGCCGAGTGATGGTTGGGAGTTCTACCTGAATATCGGATTGCTTGATGCGACCTTCGAGACGTTCCAAACGCCGCAGGTTGATCTCAGTGGGCGAGGCCAGGCGCATGCGCCGAAGTACTCGTTCGCTCTCGGCGGCAGCTATCGACATGCCAGCGGTGTTTTCGTTCGCCTGGATGCGATTGCCCGGGACGCGTTCTATTTTGACGTGAGTCACGACCAGAAATCGCAAGCATACGAACTCGTCAACGCACGCATTGGCTACGATGCGGTTTCCTGGTCGGCGCAGTTGTGGGCGCGCAACCTGTTCGATGAAGACTATGCGACTCGTGGCTTTTATTTTGGCAACGAACCACCGGATTTTCCCGATACTCTCTACACGAGGCTCGGCGATCCTCGCCAGATCGGTCTCAGTTTCACCCGGGAATTCAAGTAAGGCACACGATGCAAAGTCTCGTAACGATATTGCAGCAGCAGGCGGCCACGCTCTCGCTACTTGAGGTCGTTGCTGTTGTCATGGCACTGCTGTATCTGTTTCTCGCCATTCGGCAGAACATCTGGTGCTGGTTCGGTGCCGGTATCAGCACTGCGATTTACGTGTACCTGTTTCTCGACGCGAAACTCTACATGCAGTCCGCACTCAACGGCTTCTATTTTGCGATGGCCATTTACGGCTGGATGGTGTGGCGTTCCGGCCAGACGGAAGAAAAGCAATTGCCAGTCGTTAGCTGGCCGCTGATGACACATGTCTATGCGATTCTGTTGATAGCTGCCGTGGGTCTGTTCAATGGTTATGTGCTGGATACGCTGACAGATTCCCAACACGCCTATGCTGATGCGATCGTCGCCTGGGGTGCGATCTGGGCAACGTTTCTTGTTGCGCGCAAAGTGCTTGAGAACTGGTGGTACTGGTTGGTCATTGATATCGCGTCGATCTTCATTTACTGGTCCCGTGATTTGCAGCTGACGTCAGTGTTGTTTGCGGTTTATGTGCTAATGATTCCGTTCGGACTAGTGAGCTGGGCTCGTTCCCGGCGCGAGGCAGCTTCATGACGACGAGCAAAACACCTGAAGAGGCGTTGTTGACGGTGCCCGGCTGGGAACGTGCGGCTTACTGCGAACTGAGCGGTGGCCTTAGTAATCGGACGTATCTCGTCGAATCGGGCGATGCGAAGGCGGTCCTCAAGATCGATGACGGTTGCAGGAGCCTGCCATACAACGCGCGGAAAACCGAAGCGCAGATACAGACGCTGGCAGCCGACAGGGGTCTCGCGGGCCGGGTATTGTTCGTGTCAGATACGGTCTACATGACAGAGTACCTTGAGGGGATAATCTGGTCGGGCGAGTGCCTGGAAGACAACACAAACCTCGATGCGCTTGCCGCCGGGCTGAAAAAATTACATGCACTTCCTCTAACCGGCCGAACATTCGATGCGACTGGCGCAGCGCGTGACTACATTCAACAGATAGAAGACGCGGATCCTGAGTTGGTGGGCGAGTGTTTGCGTAAGATCGAGGCGGGACCCATGCCGCACAACCTCTGCTGTTGTCACAACGATCTCGTCGTCGCAAATATCATCAATACCCCCGAGATCCGGTTCCTGGACTGGGAGTACGCTTGTGACAATGATCCGTTTTTCGACCTTGCGACGGTGGTCGCACATCACGAGCTAACAGCAGAGCAAAGCGATTACCTGTTGGATGCGTACTTCGCTGGCGATGGCAAACGCTGGCGCGAGCAACTCGCGCGACAGGCAAGTGTCTACGAGGCGCTGCTGTGGTTGTGGGACGCCGCTCGAGCCTGACAAAGGCGTCGCGGCTAAAGCCGCTC
>RCNB010000077.1_pt1 | contig 70428 bp, 69 predicted proteins | sample 2041321 | NCBI WGS metagenome assembly RCNB01 (sample SAMN09708232, study PRJNA481090) | Marine sediment metagenome, whole genome shotgun sequencing project. | reverse complement strand
AAGAAAAAATATCCATATCCAAATCGTTTAATATAATGCAAATATAGGAAATATTCCATAAATTTGGAATGATTACGGATATGCAAAAATATTATCATATAGTGAGGAAAGGTTACATTTAGGAAAACACACAATTTTGTACTTTTAACCAAACTTGAATCCATGCAAAATATCATTGACCGTTTTCTGGGCTATGTAAAAATCGATACGCAGAGCGACCCAAATTCGGAAACCACTCCGAGCTCGGAAAAACAGTGGTACCTGGCCAGTGCACTTGCCGAAGAACTGAAGGAAATCGGTATGGAAGAGGTCACTATCGATGACAATGCCTATATCATGGCCACCTTACCGAGCAACATAGATACCGACGTGCCCACAATAGGTTTTATCTCGCATTTCGATACTTCGCCAGATTTTTCGGGTACCGATGTAAATCCGCAAATCATTGAAAACTACGATGGTGAAGCTATTGTGCTCAACGCTCTGGAAAATATCGTTCTATCTCCCGATTATTTTGAAGATCTGGTGCAGTACAAAGGTCAGACCTTAATCACCACGGACGGCACTACTCTTTTAGGAGCTGACGATAAGGCCGGGATTACGGAAATTGTTACGGCCATGGAATACCTCATCGATCACCCCGAAATCAGACACGGAAAAATTCGGGTCGGTTTTACGCCCGACGAAGAAATCGGTCGTGGTGCCCATCATTTCGACGTTAAAAAATTTGGGGCCGTTTGGGCCTATACCATGGACGGAAGCCAAGTCGGAGAACTCGAATACGAAAATTTCAACGCAGCAAACGCCAAGATAATAATTAAAGGAAAGAGCGTACACCCAGGTTATGCCAAAAACAAGATGGTGAACGCCATAAGTATTGCCAGTGAGTTTTTAGGTATTCTACCATCTGAGGAAACCCCTCAAAATACGGAAGCCCGTCAAGGTTTTTTTCATGTGCATCACGTAAAAGGTGAAATTGAACATGCCGAATTCGAATTGCTAATTAGAGACCTTGACTTCGGCCAATTTGAAAAACGAAAGCAGTTACTGCGAGTTATCACAGAAAAATTAAATGGCATTCACGGGGAGTGCATTACATTGGAAATCAGAGACCAATACTTTAATATGCGGGAAAAGGTCGAACCTGTTATTCACATTGTAGAAATTGCAAAAGAGGCGATGGAAGCCGTAGGTGTGACCCCTATCATAAAACCGATTCGGGGCGGCACCGACGGTTCGCAACTCAGTTTTATGGGCCTGCCCTGCCCCAACATCTTCGCTGGCGGACATAACTTTCACGGAAAGTATGAGTATGTTCCTGTAGAGAGCATGCAGAAAGCAGTAGAGGTCATCGTGAAGATTTGTGAGTTGGTGGGTCAAAGAAGTTAATGGGTATTCGTCAAAAGCTACGGGTAAAGTAACATTAACTTTTTTACATTAATCCAAAATCTATTTCGACATAGATAAATCTGAAAAAACAGAAGCCTATTACGCCGAAGAACATCGGTTTAAAAACACCATAACAATTCAACTCATGTCTTAAGTCATCAACTGCAATAAATAGCACTTCTAATTTTTCTGCTCCGGTATTTTTCGAAGTTTCATCTAAAAAAACGAAAGCAATAAGCAACTAAAAATAGTGCCAATTTAACATTGGTAGTTGATTTTCAATTGGTCATTAAATTCATAAATGGAACAATTAGAGGTTCAAAACGCTCTTATTATTTCATGGATATGTCCTGAAGACTTAAATTATTAAAGAAGTCAAATCATCGGTAACTTCCACCCATTTTGATAATTGGCAGTTATAAATTGATTGGCTTCTTCTTCCTTAAATTTTCCTGAAGTTTCATCCCAATATATACGGTTACCCGTTTTAAAGGCGACATTACCCATGTGTGAAACCAATGCGGCATCATAACCTACTTTTATGGGTGCGTTGAGTTTTGAGGCATCGCGACTTTTTACAGCTTCGATAAAGTTGACTGTGTGCAAATCTAATCCGCTGGCATCTCCTTTGTCATAAGAGATTGCTTCCATTTTAGGGATGCCTTCCTTGCCCCAACCCTGAAATTCTTCTTCGGGAATAACTTCCCAGCCATTTCGATCTACCACAAGTGTGCCATTATTCCCTATAAAAGCAATACCATGGTTTCTCCCATAATTACCACCGTCAATTCCTGTGGCATGCTCCCAAAGAATAGAAAAGCCATCGTATTCAAAAACGGTCTGTAGACTATCAGGTGTTTCGGAAGCGTCATCTGGGTAGGCGAATTTTCCACCCAAAGCCATCACAGACTTCGGTGTACCCGCTTTCATGCCATAGAGCGCATAATCAATCAGATGTACGCCCCAGTCGGTCATCAATCCTCCTGCATAATCCCAGAACCAACGAAAATTAAAATGAAATCGATTAGGATTAAATGGTCGCTCAGGTGCGGGGCCCAACCACATTTTATAGTCCACCCCTTCAGGTACGGCTACATCGGACAATACTGGAACGGGCTTCATCCAGCCTTGATAGGCCCAAGCTTTCGCCAAGCGAATGTTACCCAACTTACCTGAATGCACAAAATCAATGGCATCTACAAAATGGGGCTGGCTACGTTGCCACTGACCAATCTGTACCATGCGGTTACTGGCACCTACATAGTTGAGCATGATATTCGCTTCTTGAATAGAGTTCGCAATCGGTTTTTCACAGTATACATCCTTGCCCGCTTGCAGCGCATCGGTCAACTGCAAGCAATGCCAATGATCGGGCGTACCGATAATGACAACATCGATATCTTTGTTTTCAAGCAATTTTCGATAATCCCTATACCACATTGGTTTTTTAATACCCGCCTTTTCGAGATCGGCCGTTCTGGCCTTAAGTACGCTTTCATCAACATCACATAAAGCAATAACACTGATTTCGCTAATTTTAAGCATCGAGCTAAGGTCACTGAAACCCATGCCCTTGCAACCGATAAGACCAACATTAATTCTATCGTTTGCCCCCACCTTTTTTCGGATTTTGGCCAGCAATTCCATAGGAAATAAAAATGCGGCGCCAGAGCCTGCTATGGCCAAGGAACTTTTTTTAATGAAATTTCGTCGATTGTGGTACATAATTTTAATTCGTTTGTTTAATCTACCAAGATACTAATTTCAAAAATGAAATCTCATGGCGAAACTTAAGAGTATTAAGATTTCAAAGAATAGTAAATTTCTTAGAACCAAATATCCCTGACAAAGGGCAGACTCGAGGCAAAACCATAGAAGAATTATCATAGATAAAAGAAAGCATAAATGGTAAGGTAAAGTCTTCGCAAAATCACACTTGACCGTTTTGGAAACCGGCCAAAAAAAAAGCCCCAACAAATATTGTTGGGGCTTTGTATAAAAAAAGTTTATGCGTCCTAGTCTACTACTTTCACATTTACCGCGTTAAGTCCTTTTTTACCTTGTTGTAGTTCAAATTCTACAACATCACCTTCACGAATTTCGTCAATAAGACCTGAAATGTGTACAAAGTGATCTTCGCTTGAACCATCTTCAGTGATAAAACCATAACCTTTGGAATCGTTGAAGAATTTTACTGTTCCTTTACTCATAATACAAAAAAATTAAAAATTAGATTAAAGCGCAAATGTAATACTAAAATTTTAAATAAGTAGTTTTTCAGAACTAAATTTACCAGCAGGTGAAGTAATAGAAAAATAAGGTAATTAATTGATTATCAGTTACCTTATCCTAGGAGGTTTTTTATCGAAGATGTAATTTCTTTGGTATCTAAACTAATTACCGCGACCGAAAGGGTAAATACTGCATTTGCAAGGTCTAATATACCTTGCACATTTGTCAATTTTTCATGGTGCACCTCTGTTTGTTCGGTAATGGTAGTTATCTGTTTCAAGCTACGCTCCACATCAGCGATTATGAGTACTGCAGATTGGTATACAATTAGGTAGTATGCTCCAATTGATAGGATGTGCAGTTCTTTGATACCTAAATTCTTTTCTTCCGTTAGGTGCTCGAAATTCTGGCAGCAATAGTCGCCCAAAGCGTTTGGCGTCCACAATAGATAATCTACTAATTGCCGTAATTTGAAAAAATAAACGGCTTATAATTTATATTCGGTAGAGGCGTATTTAGCTTTGGAAATTACTTCTTTGCCAATTTGCGCATCATGACCCACTGTTTTAACATATCTCTAGAATCTTGTGCAGGGTAGCCCAATACAGTCTTTCCTGCAGGAATATCGGCCAATACCCCGGATCCTGCACCTACCACCGCACCGGAGTGAATGGTGGTATGGTCTTTTATAGAAGCGCTGCCGCCGATAATGACTCCATCGCCAAGAGTTACCGAGCCAGCCAAGCCACTATGACCGGCCATAATACACGATCGTCCCATGATGCAATTATGTGCAATCTGTACTTGATTGTCAATTTTACAACCGTCGCCTATGATAGTAGCACTGAACTTGCCCCTGTCTACGCATGAGTTGGCACCAATTTCGACTTCGTTACCGATTACAACGGTGCCTATTTGCGGAATTTTAACAAGCCCCTGGCCGTTGTCTTTGGGTCGATAGCCAAAGCCGTCTGCCCCAATACTTACATTACTGTGTAAAATACAGTAATCACCTATTTCGCAGCGCTCTCGAACAACGGTACCTGACCAGATGATAGTGCCTTCGCCAATGGTCGAATCGTCCATAATGGTTGCATTTGGATACAGTATTGCACCATCCCCCAAAATAACGCCACTACCTACATAACTGTTCGCCCCTATTTTACAGTTTTTACCAATTTTTGCAGTCTTATGAATTACTGCCGTAGGATGTATATCGATATCGAAACACGGACTTGCGGGAGTAAATATTTCCAACAATTTGGCCATGGATAAATCAGCGTTTTTGACTTTAATAAAAGCCCGGTTTTCGCCGGGTTCTAAGATAAGGTCCTCATTTATTATGGCGGCACTGGCCACCGAGGTCGTCCAGAGATCGCTGTATTTTTTGCTTCCGATGAAGGTGATGTGATGTGACTGTGCTTTTTGCAACTCTTCGGGACCACTTATCTGTTGTGTGGTATGGCCCACGAGTTCGCCTTCTAAAAGCGTATTGATTTCGTTAATGGTAAATGATTTCATAAGTATAAGTATGGTTTTATTGGTAGGTTTTTAGAATATCGCATGAAAAGTGCCGGGAACCTGCAAGGTAGACGATTTGTTAACATTTATCAAGGTTTTTCCAAATCGCGCTTCCAGTAATAGTAACGGTAATTTAAAAAAAGAAATGTTTATTTCGAAAATGACCATTAAAGAACCTTCATTAAAACCAAGAGCCTCCTGAAAGTATCAGGAGGCTCTTGGTTTTGATTCAATTAAGTTATTAAGCTGTAGGGTCGGGTGTCATACGCAAATAAGGTTTGACCTCTTCAACGCCCTTTGCAAACATTTCTTTGGCATCCGCAGTGGAAATTGCGGGGCTCACGACAACATCTTGGCCGTGCTCCCAATTGGCAGGGGTCGCCACTTTATGGTATGCGGTAAGTTGCAAAGAATCGACTACGCGCAAGAGTTCGTAAAAGTTACGGCCTGTTGAGGCGGGGTAGGTCAAAATCAGCTTGACTGTTTTATCGGGTGCGATAATGAATACCGATCTTACTGTTAGGTTGTTATCGGCGTTCGGATGTATCATATCGTACAAGTCGGATACTTTTTTATCTTCGTCAGCAATTATCGGAAAGTTGACCGTGGTATTCTGCACCTCGTTGATGTCTTTTATCCATTCCGCATGAGAAGCCGCACTGTCTACGCTCAAGGCCAACATTTTTACGTTACGCTTGTCGAACTCACCTTTAAATTTAGATGCAGTTCCCAGTTCTGTGGTACAGACAGGAGTGAAATCAGCAGGGTGAGAAAACAGAATGCCCCAACCATCACCAAGATAATCGTACAGGTTTATCCTTCCCATTGAACTGTCCGCTGTAAAATCCGGGGCTTTGTCGCCCAATCGTATTGTTGCCATTTAGTATGTTTTTTTAGGTTAAAAATTCAAATCTTATAAAATTAGTAGATTGAACAAAGAACCCCATAGGTTTATGGTTAAAAATGTATTAAAGTTTCTTGGAGATTATTTTGAAATATGTGATTGAAATTTTTTGGGATATTTTTAATACAAGACGAGGCAACCCCTAACTGTCTGTGTAAAGCATAGTAGAGCTACGGTTTAAAACTTTAACGATGTAATCCGCAAAAGAGACATAAAAACAATTGACCTATTTCAAAACAATCTCTTAAATTTAGTGCATGGAAAATTCAGAACTGGAACAGTTAAAATATCCCATCGGAAAGTATCAAAATCCCGAAATGATTGACGACACCCATATTTCAGAATGGATACGAATACTCGAAGCACTACCTACCAAATTAGAAGCATTGGTCAATAATTTGACCGAAGAACAATTAGAAACTCCATACCGACCGGGAGGCTGGACAGTGCGACAGACCGTACACCATATTGCAGACAGCCATCACAACAGTTATATTCGTTTTAAATGGGGCCTGACTGAAGACCTTCCTGTAATAAAGACCTATGATGAAAAAGCCTGGGCAGAGCTCTTTGATACCAAAACTGCACCAATAGAACTTTCTTTGGCCCATCTCAGTGCCGTTCATGCTAAATTGGTTTATCTGCTCAGGGGGTTACCCAAGGACAATCTGAAACGAAAATTTCTTCACCCAGATGGTACTATTGAAACTAGACTCGACGAAAATATTGGCCGATATGCCTGGCATAGCAGCCATCATTTCGCCCACATTGAAAATCTGTTGAAAAGAAAGGGATGGATTTAAAAAATGCGCGTTCGGTAGTAGTACTTCGAAGTTTTCCTATATTTTCTTCACCAGAATGTACATCGGTCTTTCCGCTTCAAGAGTTTCAGAGAACCGTAGCTTCGTTTCGCCGTAGATTTCAAAACCGTTTTTCAAATAAAACTTTAGGGCAGGGCCACTTTTCATCGTGTCGAGCCAAAGAATTTTCTTGTTGAGTAGTCTCGCTCTGGTTTCCGCAAAATCAAGAATTTTTTTTCCGACGCCCTTTCCAGAATGTTCTTTTAGGAGATATATTTTGTCGAGAAGCAAAGCTTTCTTTTTACTATAAGAATTCAAGCTAGCATCTAGGTCTAGCTTCAAAATACCGATCGAAGTATTTTCGTTTTTAATCAGAAACAGTTCGGTATTGGCATCTTGCATTTCCCGCTTTAAAACGAGCAACGTAAAACTGCTCTTAATATACGGTGTACCGTTCTTGTTTTTCCAAAGGTGTTGGTAGTGCTGATTATAAGCGATGGTACCAACTTCAATATAACCTTTAAAAAGTTGTTCGGTCAAAGGAAGGATTTTCACCTTATTATAATCCATATATAATTACTACCGATTATCAGCCCACTTGATATTACAGCCGATACTAGGCTTTTGGTGTTGGTCGATCTTCTCGCCTTCAAGCAACGCATTAATCGCGTTGCGCAAATCTCTAGCCGTTGGCGGTATTCCGTTACCGGGGCGAGAGTCGTCAAGCTGGCCGCGATAGACCAGTTTTAAATCGTTATCAAAAAGATAGAAATCAGGGGTGCATGCCGCGTCGTAGGCAATAGCAACTTCTTGGCTCTCGTCAAATAAATAAGGAAAGGTGTAGTCTTCTTCTTTGGCGGTGAGTTTCATCAGATGGGGCGCATCTTGCGGATAGTTTTCTACGTCATTGCTCGAAATTGCTAGAAAGGCGACATCTTTCGGTTGATAGGCTTTCGCTAACTTTGAAATTGCCGGATTTACATGCTTTACGAACGGGCAATGGTTACAGATAAACATAATGACCGTGCCTTTTTTCCCTTTTAAGGTCTGAAGGTTGACCGTTTTTTCAGTAATGGTATCCATTAAACTGAATTCTGGGGCCGTTGTGCCAAGGGGTAACATATTGCTAAGTGTTCTTGCCATTTTTTATGATATTAGAGTCTAAAGTTAAAAAAGTATTTCGGTGAACCTTTGGTATATCACAAGCTATTTTTACCTTCATTCTTAGATAACCATTACAGTAAAGTAAAATTCTTATGTCAGATACGATTTCTTGGCCTGACTTTGCAAAGGTCGATATACGTGTAGGTACGATATTAAAGGTTGACGATTTTCCGGAAGCACGCAACCCTGCCTATCAAATTCATGTAGATTTTGGAAATAAAGTAGGCATCAAAAAATCATCGGCCCAGATTACGGGCAGGTATAGCAAAGAAGAGCTTTTGGGCAAACAGGTCGTTGCAGTAGTCAATTTCCCCAAAAAACAAATTGCTAATTTTATGAGCGAATGTCTTATATTGGGGGCGGCCGATGGTAGAGATGTGGTGCTCTTGCAACCAGAAACTGCCGTCGTAAACGGACTCAAAATTTCGTAATCGATTGACGGAAAACCTCATAGATAACATAAACCTCAATTTTGACGCTCAAGCTCAATGGATATTGAACGGAGTGCTGGCACTAGTCATGTTCGGTATCGCACTGGAAATCTCAATAGCAGATTTCAAACGCCTTTTCGAAAGACCCAAACCAGTTTTTACGGGTATATTCAGCCAATTTGTTGCCTTGCCTGCTTTGACATTTGCTTTGGTATGGGCTATCGATCCGATACCTAGCATAGCCATGGGTATGTTCATGGTCGCGGCATGTCCCGGAGGTAACGTATCGAATTTCATAACGCATTTGGCGAAGGGCAATACCGCTTTATCGATCAGTCTTACCGCAGTGACTACGCTATTAGCCGTAGTGATGACTCCGTTAAACTTACAATTTTGGGGCGGACTATATCAACCTACGGCGATTATCTTGAAAGAAGTAACCCTTTCACCTTGGCAAATGATCAAACTCGTTTCGCTGCTGTTGGGTCTGCCTTTATTATTAGGCATTTGGGTGAACTATCTAAATCCCGATTTGGCTAAAAAAATGGGGCGAATCCTTAAAACCGTCTCTTTGTTGTTCTTTATTCTACTGATATTCTTGGCCCTTTATAACAATCGGGTTATTTTTATGGATTACGTTTTTTATGTACTTTGGATAGTAATGCTTCATAATCTCTTGGCCTTTTTTACTGGGTTTTCGTTGGCGACTCTAATGGGGTTATCGAAAGAGAATGTGCGTTCTATTACCATCGAGACTGGTATTCAAAATTCAGGATTGGGATTGCTATTGATTTTTTCTTTCTTTGATGGCCTTGGCGGAATGGCCTTATGTGCCGCTTTCTGGGGAATATGGCATCTGGTATCAGGGCTCTTATTGGCCGCTTTTTGGGGGCCTAAACCGATTAAAACCGAAAAACTGGCTTGAAAGATATAGGATATCAGTTATTGAAAAATTGGATAAAGCAAGGGCTGTATCTATATTACGGTAAGATTAAAATTTCCGGATTAGAGAACGTACCCAAAGATGCCCCCGTTCTTTTTCTGGCCAACCACCAAGCTGCTTTGTTGGATGTGTTACTCATTGGAGTCGATTGTAATCGAAAGCCCTTTTTTCTCACGAGGTCTGATGTCTTCAGAAAACCAGTACTTAAAAAATTCTTTGCGTATTTACGTATGATACCAATTTACCGCATCCGTGATGGGCGTGAAGCTTTGAAAAACAATGAGGCGGTGTTTAACCAATGTGCAGAACTGTTCAGAAACAACCATGCAATCATAATGTTTCCCGAGGCCAATCACAATATCAAAAGACGGGTTCGGCCCTTAAGCAAGGGGTTTACGCGTATTATTTTTAATGCACTTGAACAAACTCCTGATCTAGCTATTCATATCGTACCCGTTGGCCTTAATTATAAAAATACTAAGGATTTTCCCGATAAAGTTTCACTCATTTATGGCGAGCCTATTGTCGTAAATACGATGCATGACCCTGATGATTTACAAGGTTCGGTAAACAATTTAAAAAAAGCGGTTTCCGATAAGTTGAAGACCCTAACCACCCATATAGAACACGAAGAAAACTATGATAATATTGTTGGGCAGCTGAATAATCTTGGAGTCGATTATCTCAACCCCTTTAGAACCAACGAAATCTTAAAAAACTTGAAAATCGATGATAGGTTTAGAAACCCTAAACCATCGGCGAACACATTTTCTATGCTTCTTAAAAGCATATTCGTCATCCTTAATTTTCCTGTAGTGCTACTTTGGCGGGCTTGGTTAAAACCAAAGGTCGCGGAACCCGAATTTATGGGTACCATGCGTTTCGGTTTTGCTATGCTAATTTACCCTGTTTATTATCTTATTCTATTAGTAATACTAGCTTTAGTTTGGCATATATTGACAGCTCTGGCGGTAGTCTTCGGATTATTTCTCTTTAATTGTACATACGTTAAGTTTAATTAAGTTTCGTTTTTAATTATGAAAACAACGTTGTTTTGTCATCCGGAATATAGTGAAGTACCTTAAAGATGATATATTTAATCAGTCAACAACAAAAGACTACCAATTCGTATTCCTATAAGTATCCGCTAGATTCCTCTTGCCTCGAAATGACAAGTCCGAAGATTTTCTCTCTCTTATAGCCCTGATGAGTTTATCAGCGTTTCTTATTGAAATTTCAAAGGACACTTGGGCTTGAACTTTTTCAAGGCTACATCATCCCTCCAAAAAAGATGGCGTTCATCAATAATTTATTCGTGCCATACCAAAAAGCCCTGAAATTAGTATTGTCAGTAAAAACAATGACACGACCTTTACCCATTTTCTGTACCTGAAATGGTACGCTGTTCTTTAGCATTTTCAGATTTTCTTCTGAAATATAACCACTCATCAAAGGATTGTTGGTATACTGAATGGGATTGTTATAACTGTTTTTGTCAGGTTCGATATAAATATTGGTATTCCTGAACATGGGCAATCTGTTATATTGGTATCCATAATTTATGGGATGCGATAGGTCAAGTCTGGTCTCAAATATTGCTCCACTGGTTTTTTGGGCATCTTCAAAATTTTCTTTTTGGGCGAAAGAAATATTGCTGGCCATCAGAGTATCTTTTTTGAGTTCGAGTTTTATCAATCCCTTTTTGTTAAAAAGTTCGACCGATTCACGGTAACCGATCAAAGTGCCACCTGCTTTGACCCAATCCTTTAATTTATCAATCTGTTTTTTCGAAAGAGCTTTACTATCAATACTTGGAACGATTAAATCACTGTAGTTGCCCAAATCGACCGAATCAAAATAGTCAATATCGATTTTGGTCAATTTCATTTCGTATCGCGTATCGAGCAAGTGCCAAATTTCACCCGCATCGTAAGACCTTACCCCATTGCCCACTAAAATGCCTACTTTTTGTTTACTTAAGGTTTCAAAGTCGTTGCTTCCCAAATCGATGCCTTTTGTAAGCCCCGTTTTCACTGCGGTAATCTGTAATTTACTTTCGATGGCTATTTTCTGTAAAAACTCATGGAGTTCAGATGCATCGAGTTCTTGATTCTGAACCGGAACCATGATCGTGCCGCTACCGTATTTGTTACCTTCCAAATTAAAAGGAGATTTGGCTACCTTCGCCCGTATGCCCTTATTGAGTATGCTGTTAAGGGCCTTTGGGGTATAGTATTCGTTCCATTCAAAAAGGTAGGCGTAATCACTTTTAACATCAAGATTTCCCTCTGGGGGTATAAATTCCATGACCTCCTTACCGACATTTCCCAAAGAGCGTAATTCTGCATAATCCATATTAAAGGCGAGGGGAAAAGTCCAAGCAGAAATATCATAGAATACACTATCGGTAAAAGTCGTGCGTTTTTCGAACATCGCTTTAATCAAACGGCTGTTCTTTTGACTCATAGGTACGATGTAGCTATAGCCTTTTTTGTAAGTTTTACCATTGAAATTGGCATCCCTTGAAAGTTCATGGAACTTGATTTTATGCCGGTGCAATATTTCGGCCAAATGCCAGGTTCGGGCGGCATCTTTATTATCGCCGAAAACTATGGCTCTTGATCGGCCTATAGCCGATTCGAGACCGACGTCCACATAAAATTGCTGTTGGTATGCTAAGATTTTAACGCGGAGTTCTTTTGCCGCCTCAATGGTAGAAAGCGCGGTAGTGAATTGATTTCGTATCGTAAAGGGAAAGGTAAGTAGCCCATTATCAGATTCTTGAACATGACCTCGTGAGCTGGCCTGCTCGAAAAGAATGCCAATACTTCCGTTAATATCCGGAAAAGTTGAGCCCTTACCATAATAATAGTCGTCGTACTGTTCTTCGGAATAGTACAGTGACCCGATTTTATCCAAAGCTTTGGCGTGATACGTACCAATTTCTGCCGTTAGGGTCTGATTCATTTTCGGCGTTAAAGGATGTACGCGCGCAGGTACACCGGGCTGGAAGAAAAAGGTAGCATCAGTGCCCATTTCATGATGGTCTGTGAGAATGTTGGGCATCCATTTATGAAACGATTCGATACGAGCACGGCTTTCGGGCAATTGTACGGGTAGCCAGTCGCGGTTCATATCGAACCAGTAGTGGTTGGTACGTCCGCCGGGCCAGACCTCGTGATACTCCCTTTCGTTGTTATCGGAGTTCAGATTACTGCTTTTGTTAGTATTCGCCCAATAGGCAAACCGTTGAAGTCCATCGGGATTAAAAGACGGATCCATCAAAATAACCATGTTGTCCAATAGCTCATCGATTTTGGGGCCCTGAGCGGCTGCAAGATAATAGGCATATGCCAGACCAGCATTGGCACCACTAGGTTCGTTACCATGAATGGAAAAACCTTGATAGACCACTATAGGCATATTTTCCACGTTTATTGAACCGCCACTGCTTTCTGTTATGGCTATATGATTTTTTTGGATTTGCTCAAGGTTTTCATGATTTTTTGGAGAGGTAACTGTAAGCAATATTATGGGTCGATCCTCAAAAGTTTTACCTCGATTTTCTATAGTTATGCGATCGGTTGCCTTTGCTAAGGCCTCCATATAAAATAGTAACTTGTCGTGGGTCACGTGCCATTCGCCAACTTCATGGCCTATAACTTGTTTTGGCGTGGGTATGTCTTTGTTGTAAGAAATGTTTTGGGGAAGGTAGTAATCGAGGCTTATTTTTTCTTGGGCAAATGCATTTTGAAATAAAAGAAAGGCCAATACGGATAGAAGGTTTCTCATTCTTCGCGGATTTAGTCATAAATGTAACCAATCCCCATAAACGAGTCAAGGCGCTATCCAGTATTACGATATATCGTAATGCTGAAAACCCAATAAATAGAAAACGGCCCTAAAAGGGCCGCTCTATTATAATATTATATACTTATTTTTCAAATATCGTCAAAGCTTACATCGGTAAAACTATCCGTAGATTTTGCTTCTCCGTTCTCGCTAGGTTCCTCTTCTTTTTTGAAATCTTTCTGATGCCTTTCTGAAATGACCTCGGCACCTTTTTCATCGATAATGAAATCCATCATTTCTTCAACGTTTTCCCTAAACGCCTCAAAATCTTCTTTGTAGAGATATATTTTGTGCTTTTTATAATGGAAAGAACCATCGTCGTGGGTAAATTTTTTACTTTCCGTTATCGTTAAATAATAATCACCCGCCTTCGTGCTTCTTACATCAAAAAAATAGGTTCTTCGTCCTGCCCGTAGGACCTTGGAATGAATTTCTTCCTGGTCCATTGCACCTTTTTCGCTCATCTTTGTAGTGTATAGTTAATAGTTGTTGTTCTATCAAAAATGTAAAAAAAATGCGAATACGCCAACAATTTTCTAATTTTCTTTCTCCGAGAGCTGAGTTATATACAGTTCTTTGTAGTATCCTTCGACAGTATTCAATTCGTCGTGGGTACCCTCTTGCAAAAGTTTGCCATCTTTGAGAACGAGAACCTTATCTGCATTTTTGGCTGAAGAAACACGGTGACTTACAATCAAAGTGGTTCTGTATTGCGAGGCTTTTTTAAGGTTGTTCAAAATCTCTTCTTCGGTTTCGGTATCAACGGCCGATAGACAGTCATCAAAAAGATAAATATTCGGATTTTTTAGTAGGGCCCTTGCTATGGAAACCCGCTGTTTTTGACCTCCACTAAGGGTGATTCCCCGCTCTCCTAGAATTGTTTCATATCCTTTGGAAAATCCAGCAATATTTTCATCTACAACAGCATTTTTCGCAGCAAGCACAACTTCCTCCTCCGTCGCATTTTCTTTTCCGAATTTAATATTGTTCTTTATAGAATCGGAAAATAAGAAAGCATCCTGCGGAACGGCCCCTATAGATTGCCTTAAGTCATTGATATTCAATTTTTTTATAGGCACGTCATCGATATATATTTCACCGGAAGTCACATCATAAAGTCGGGCCACCAAATCTAAAATGGTCGATTTTCCAGAACCTGTTTTACCTAGTATAGCTACAGTTTCGCCTTTGTTAATGGTAAACGAGATATTATTTAGTGCCGTTATTTCAGTATCCTCGTAGGTAAACGTAACGTTCTTAAACTCTATTTTTCCTCCAATAGGTGTACTTTCATACACAGTGTTTTTGATATCGGGTGTTTCTTTCAGAAATTCATTGATACGTTTTTGAGAGGCTTCCGCCCGCTGTACAATAGATGTCAACCAACCAATAATCGCTACGGGCCACGTAAGCATATTCACGTAAAGAATAAATTCTGCAATAACGCCCACAGATTCGATTTCTCCGTCTATATATTGTTTTCCCCCCACGTAAATAACGAAAATATTACTGATGCCTATAAGAAGTACCATCAAGGGGAAAAACCAGGCATTGACCTTGGCGAGATTCATACTTTTGTCTTTTCCCTCTATGGCCAAAACCCCAAGTTCGTTGTTGGTTTGCGGTTCTAGGGCATATGCCTTTATTACAGAAACACCGGAAAAGACTTCTTGAGTAAACGTAGAAAGGGTTGAGAGATATTGTTGGACAATTGTACTACGTTCGTGGATAATCTTACTTATATAATATATCAATACGGATAAAATTGGTAAGGGAATCAAGGCATAGGCCGCAAGCGTCGGAGCCGTAATGAACATAATAGGAATAATACATGCAAAAAGGGTTACAGTATTGATGCCGTACATTAACGCAGGACCCGCATACATGCGCACTTGTCCGATATCTTCGCTGATGCGGTTCATCAAATCACCGGTTCTATTCTTCTTGTAAAAGTTAAGGCTCAGTAGCTGATAATGATCAAATACCTCATTCTTTAGGTCGTACTCGATATATCGTGAAACATTAATAATGGTTTGCCGCATAAGAAAAGTAAAAAAACCTGAAAGCAAGGCCGCCCCAACTATAATTAATATATACTGTAAGAGCATACTTTTTGCCACCGACTCGGCGATTTCGGCATCCATAAAATTTTCGACAACGGTAATCGATTTATTTACGTACGATGGCATTACCAATTGTAGCACACGGGCAACTATGGTAATAAAAACACCTACCAGTATTTTTATCCAATATTTTTTGAAGTATTTGTTGATGTGTCTGAGTTCCTTCATGCAGATGTTTGGCTAAAGCTAAGTATTACTTTAGTGCTGATCAAAGATAGGGGTTTGGGCCAAAATTGAATGTTATAGAATTTATAATGTCGATGAAAGAAAAAAGAGAATATTTCTAAATGTACAATAACCTTAAAAACAGTGATTTGCGTATGTCTTCCGTCTTACGTTACTTAGTAAAACGGTCTTTCATGCTTTAAGGTAGCGGTCATTACCGCTTTATTACTATTTTTACCGCGTGAAAGTCGAATCGAATACTATTCAAAAAGTTCTTTAACATGCTAACGCGAAGGCACATCAGGGTTAAGGTGATGCAATGTATTTACGCCCTGACTCAATCGAAAGACGATTCTTTAGAGAAACAGGAAAAATTTCTGCGTTTTAGTATAGAAAGCATGTACGCTCTTTACTTATTGATGTTGAGCCTTATGATAGAGTTACATCAAAGGGCCACTGAACAGTTGAAACTTTCTTCGAAAAAGTATTTGGCAACGGAATCGGATGCTTATCCTGATCAAGAAAAATTCATAAAAAATAAACTACTGTTACAAATCGCGGAAAACGATGCCTTGAAAGCGGAGTTGAAAAAGCGAAAATTAAAAAACTGGTATCTTGACGACGAGTATGTAAAAATCATATATAAGGATACCGTGACCAGCTCGGCCTACACCAATTATATGACCAAAACTTCTGGTAGCTATAATGAGGACAAAGATTTTTTAATAACGCTATTTAAGGAAGTCATCGCACCCAACGAAAAAATATACGAATATTTTGAAGATGACAAACTTACTTGGATAGACGATATACCTATTGTAAATACCTTCATTTTAAAATTGTTCAGAAAGGCTAAGGAAAATCATCCACCAAATTTTTTTCTTCCTCGTTTGTTAAAGGACGATACCGATATGGATTTCGCCCAGCAACTGTTAACGAAAACTTTGCTCAATGATGCCCTATGGGTCAAGGAAATTGAAGGAAAAACTCCAAATTGGGATAAAGACCGCATTGCAGATATCGATGCAATACTTTTGAAAATGGCGATATGTGAGCTTCTAAATTTTTCATCCATACCCGAGAAGGTAACGATTAACGAATTTCTGGAAATTGCTAAGGAGTATTCTACTCCGAAGAGCAGTATTTTTATCAACGGTATCTTAGATAAGTTGGTCAAGGAATATAAGGCCGAAGGAAAACTTAACAAAATGGGAAGGGGATTGATATAATATATTTCATTAATTTTGCGTTCAAATTAAAATAATACATAATAATTAAAAATAAATAAATATCTGACAGATGAAAAAAGCACTTTTGACTTTAAGCTTATTTTCCGTTTTAGCATTTGTTTCATGCAAGGAAAATGCATCGAGTAAAATAAAATCGGACAATGTTGCCGAAGCTGCCCAGCGTGACGAGGCAGGGAAACAAATTCCAGTGATGTCTTTTGAGAAGGCCGAACATGATTTCGGAACTATCGAACAAGGCACTCCCCAAGAGACCGCCTTCAAATTTACAAATACTGGTAATGCACCTTTGATTATAACCAATGCAACGAGTTCTTGTGGTTGTACTGTGCCAGATCCTCCGAAGGGTGCTATTGCACCTGGCGATACGGGCGAATTGGTAGTCAAATTTAATGGGTCGGGCCAAAATCAGGTTACCAAGACCATTACTGTTAACGCAAATACCGAAAAAGGTTCCGAGCTATTGCGCATAAAAGCTTTTGTAAATCCTAAAGGTGCCGCTCCGTTGGGGCCAACATCTAAATAATTTTAATTATGCCTGCTTTCATGTAGGTTCAAATAGATAGTATGGGTGATATAGGACAGTTTCTTCCGATGATTTTGATTTTTGTGGTTGCATATTTTTTTATGATACGCCCACAAATGAAACGCCAGAAAGATGAAAAAAAATTCTCCGCCGAATTGAAACGCGGTGATCGGGTAATAACCAAAAGTGGACTGCATGGCAAGATTATGGATCTTAACGATAAAGATTTATCCTGTATCGTGGAGACTATGGCGGGGAAGCTAAAATTCGACCGCTCGGCAATTTCCATGGAAATGAGTAAAAAACTGAATGTTCCCGAAAAAAAAAGTAAGTAATTAGATACCATATATCAAAAAGCACCGATTTCTAAATTTCGGTGTTTTTTTGTGCTTTTTCTTTATTTACACCGAATTAGTCATATTTTTCATACCTTTATATAAGTTTTATCGTAACTATTTAGTATTTAGAAGGTTTTGTAGAAAAATTGTGCTTCCCCAGCCATCAAATTTTGAAATATGCTTACTTTTTTTGGTATTCTCTTTATTTTGCTGATCGTCAATATTGTGTTACTGTTATTAAGCACTGACAAGGCAAAAGATTCGCATTAACTCCATTTTTTGGAGTGTAATTCGAAGATGGCCGACTCGGCCTATCATTTTCAGCGAAAAATTTCTCTTTCGTCGTCATTCCCTATTGAAATTATGCCTTTGAGACAATCACGGTATTCACTACGTTTTTTTGATTTCCACTGATATTTGCTCTTAGCATAAATTATGAAAAAAAGACCCACTTCTAGCATCTTCTTTAGTCAACTCGCCTTGGGTTATCGCGAAAAGTAATGGAGGTCACTTGCCCATAATTTTTTCGTATTATGGTATTAAATTGGCCAATATTAGATACCTGACTTTTATAGCTAACGATTTTATATGCGATAAGAAATTCTAATTGACCAACCTCGGTCAAACAAAGAAATGGGTACAATAGGAGCATAAAAAAGGCATTGATTCAAAAGGTATTAAATGTGCAGCACCTTCCCAAATCAAGAGATTAAAGACATTCCTTAATAAATAGAGTCATGAAGGGGAACATTGCTTATCTAATCTGCATCGTTTTTCTCCCTATTCTGGCCAGTTGTTTAAAGGAAGATCAAGTACACATTTTGACATCTGGGTAAGCCCATGTTACCTATGAAACGGGATTTTCGTTTACAAATTCATCTGGGTTTGAAGCAGACTATGTTATTTTCAAACTTAAGATAGATAGGTACCGGTGTGGAAAAAGAGTATGGCCAAAGCCTCGACGGCTATAACTATACCACTTTACAGGAGTGGTTCCAAAGCTGTTTATCAAAAAAAAGTGTTTGAAAATGGGAAAAAGATTACGTTTAAACCATAAAGAAACGATTTCGAAGGAAATAGACAAAAGAATAAATCTACTTCAATAATCGCCATAAAGGAAAATGAAGTTTTTAAAATAGTATTGGAACGAGTAATAGCCTTGAGGTGAGAATTCATTGTTTTTAAAAGGGCCAAATCAACAAAAAATACACTATCAAGTTTTAAGAACAATCGTAACCTCTTTTTCCATATTGTCCAAATGCTCTTTAGTAACCTCTTGTATAAAAGCCCTGACGTTTTAAGTCAAGGCTTTTCATATTAGAACATGATATTATATTCTTCGTTAAACACAAATTTCTATTTTACATCCATCAACTCTACATCAAATAAAAGTGTAGCATTTGGCGGAATTACCCCACCTGCCCCAGAAGTTCCATAAGCTAAATTGGAAGGAATAACGAAACGGGCCTTATCTCCTACTTCTAACAAACCAATACCCTCATCCCATCCAGGTATTACTTGTCCTACACCCAATTGAAAATCAATCGGTTGGTTGCGCTTGTACGACGAATCGAATACCTGTCCGTTCAACAATGAGCCCTCATAGTGCACAGAAACTGTATTTCCTTTTTGTGCTTTTGCCCCGCCACCTTTTTGAATCATTTTGTAGCGAAGGCCACTATCGGTTTCATCAAAACCTGCAGCTATTTTATCCAATTCTGCCGCTTGTTTTGCTTTTTGTTCGACGACATTTATTTCTTTTGAGCTTTTAAATGTATTGAACGCTTCAACAGCATCCCAATTTTGGGCTTTATCACCTTCACGAACAATTTCCAAGCTCTCAACCTTATCGCCTTGGGCAATACTATCGACCACTTCCTGACCACTTTCTAGCTGCCCAAAAACTGTATGCTTATTATCTAACCAAGGTGTTGGTACATGGGTAATGAAGAATTGGCTACCATTAGTGCCCGGGCCCGAGTTGGCCATCGAAAGTACACCTGGTTCTGAATGGTTCAAATCAGGATGAAACTCGTCATCGAATTTATACCCAGCATCTCCGGTACCGGTACCCTGTGGACATCCGCCTTGTACCATAAAATCTGGAATTACCCTGTGAAATTTCAATCCGTCATAATAAGGTTCTCCTTTTGCCTTGACCTTATTTTCTTGATTTCCCTCTGCCAAAGCAACAAAATTACCCACTGTGCCGGGAGTTTTGTCATGTGTAAGTTTTATTAATATCTCTCCTTTTGAAGTGTTGAATTTTGCGTAGATTCCTTCTTGCATTTTTCGCTTTTTTAATGAGCGGCAAAGGTACAAATTTTTTATAGTTGCTGGGGTTTTGGATTTCGAGTTCCGGTAAACAAAAAAAATATCTTTTTACTTCTTGGAGGAAACAATACCATATTTATCAAAAAGATAGACTAGGCTGGCCATACTGGCTGCACCGAGTTCGAGCTCGCGTTTATTGACATGTTCAAAGGTATCGTTCTCAGCATGGTGGTGTACGAAATAGCGCTGCGAATCGGGCAGAAGACCTACGAGCACCATATTTTCATTTTTCAGGGGACCGATATCAGCACCACTGTAGCCTTTTTCGAACAAGTGGATCAAGTAAGGCTCGAAGAGCTTACTCCAACTTTTAACCCGTTCAAGATTGGCTTCGGAACAATCGAAGGAAAAACCACGGGGCGTAAAACCGCCACTATCGCTTTCGAGGGCGAAAACATGGTTTTCATTCTTGCCGCGGGCCATTTCGGCATACTTATTTCCGCCCCGAAGTCCGTTTTCTTCGTTCATGAAAAGCACCACCCGAATAGTTCGCTTGGGTTTGTATCCCGTTATTTTTAACAGTCGTAAAACATCCATGCTCTGTACACAACCTGCACCATCATCATGCGAACCGTCGCCCAGATCCCAAGAATCAAGATGACCGCCAACTACCATAATTTCATTGGGATATTGACTTCCCCTAATTTCCCCGATAACATTAAAAGATTCTACATCATCGAATTGTTTACAATTCTGCTTAAAATATAATTGCGTATTGGCATTCAGTTTTAGAGTTGTACTCAACAGTTCGGCGCCTTTGGTACTGATAGCTGCAGCGGGTATTCTATCTGATACCCTAGTTTCGCCGTAACCCATTGAACCCGTATGGGGCAAATCGTCTAAACGCAAGTTCATTGATCGGACCACAACTCCGACGGCCCCGTATTTTGCAGCTTCTTCTGCACCCGAATAGCGTTGGTCGACACATCCTGAATATGCATCGAAAGTGCTGATTAGTGTCGGATCCATGGGACGGTTGTAAAAGACTATTTTTCCCTTTATTTTTTCCTCACCTAATTTTTCCAATTCTTCAATGCCCTTTACCTCGATGAGATTGGCCTTTAGACCGCCCAAGGGTGTTGCGACCGAGCCACCCAGCGCGCAAATTGACAGATTGGTAGAATTTCCAGGCGAAGTTTCAAAATAGGCGAATTCTGGTGTACCCCTGACCCATTTTGGCACTATAACCGGTTGCAGCCACACCTTGTCCAAACCAAGCGAATCCAATTGATTTTTTGTATACTCGACGGCCAGCTGTGCCTGTACGGACCCCGAAAGACGACCTCCTATCTGGTTTGATAGATAGTTAAGCCAATCGTATGCCTTGCCTTTTGTTAGGGCAGCTTCATAAATTTGTTTTATCTGTTTTGCATCTTCGGTCTGGGCATGGCCTTGAAGAACAATCAATAATACAATTAGGAGTACTTTCTTCATTCTTTTTCGTTTTCTAATTGTTCTTTGTAAGCTTCTAAGTTAGCCTTTATTTTATCTTCTAGTTCGGGTTCTTTAACATCCTTATACTTCTTTAGTTCTTCTAATAAAATGGTGGCTACAATAACCCGGGCAGCCTTTTTATTATCCGCAGGAACGACATACCATGGGGCATGGGGCTTTGAAGTCTTGTTTATGGCTTCTTCATAGCATTCTTGGTACTCGTCCCATAACTTCCGTTCTTTAAGGTCATCAGGGGAGAATTTCCAATTCTTACGTTTCAGCGCCAGTCTTCTTAGAAGTCTTTGCCGTTGTTCTTCTTTTGAAAGGTGTAGAAAAAATTTAAAAATGAGCGTACCATTTTGGGCAATATGCTTTTCAAAGTTGTTAATCTGCTCAAAACGTTTATCCCAGAATTTTTGATCAATGTCTTCTACGGAATGTATTCCGGGAATATACTCACCCAAAATATATTCAGGATGTACACGGGTAACCAAAACGTTTTCGTAATGCGTACGATTAAAAACCCCAAATTTGCCTTTGGCGGGCAAGGCTATATAGTGACGCCATAAATAATCGTGTTTGCGCTCTAATTCAGTGGGCACTTTAAAACTGTGTACGACTACCCCCCGGGCATTGAAATCTTTGAAAACTTCACGAATAAGACTATCCTTACCTGCCGTATCTATACCTTGCAAACAGACTAAAACACTGTATTTGCCATGGGCGTATAGGGTATCTTGAAAATCACCAAGCTCAATCCGAGTATTTTCTAGACTCTTTTTTAATTGCTTTTCAGAAGTATTAAAATCCTCCCGGGTAGCGTATTCCGAGAGTTTTATCTCATTATCGATTCGAAATGACTTGACTCTTGTCGTATCCATAGGTGGAATATACAATGAACTTGTTTAAACTTTTTTCTTCTACCTACAAATATTACATTTTCCACCTATATTTCCTCATTTTTAACCCCTGTAGACCTATATGCCGGTAAAAGTGACTTCACTCGGGCATAATAGCTGATATCCGTGCGCTTAAAATAAGAGGAGCGTTCTAAATAAAAGATTTAAACGAGCCTAATAAGCTATCGTTGAACGACACACAATGTTAAAAAAAACGACTGTTCAACAATGGAAATGCCCGCTTCGTCCAAAATAGGACTCAGCACTCCCCATCCATCGAAAAAACTATGGGCCAAAGAGCTGATACACCTACCTTTACACTGTAATATGCCCAAATTTTACAACCAAAGCCTTTTGCCATGAAGCTACATTGTCTTATGCTCTATGCCTTTCTTTTTGGCCTTTTTTCGGCATTCAGTCCTGATCAGCCCTGCAAGTATGCTGATTCTAACATTAGTTATGTAAAAATGGAAATCGAAAAGGCCATTGTAATGAAAGACCTGCAATTGGTACGTTATCATACCTATAAGGCATTAAGCGCCATAGAAAAATCAAGAAAGAAGCTTCAAGAATGTGGTTGCATATATGCCGTGGAGAATATTACAAAGGGAGCTGAACATTTAAAAATGGCAAGTAAGGCTACCTCTTTAGCCAGTTCTGTAATATTACTCAATAGGGCACTAGAAGATACTATCGAAAGCCTTGAGGCTCTTAACAATCATGAACAGCACAATAGCGTGTATGGCAATGATATACTGGCGCTGAATTCAGCATCCCCTGAAAAAAAGAAGGCTTCAGTTAGACCTCCAAGTGAAAAAATACTCAAACAAAAAATAGATTCTTCGTTGGGCAACTACAGAAAATCTTTGGAGAGGGTGGTCAACACCGTCAATTGCAAAGAAGCCCGCGATTTTGCATTTGGAATTTACGATCACTGCGAACAGCAACTCTTAAAGCCCGAACTTTCGGAAGGAAAAAAATACTACAACCTGAAAGTCAAGGAAATAACTTCGGAAGCTCTTGAAAAGTTAGGCAACTGTGCGAATCAATAGCGGAAGGCAGTGGCAGTGGGCAGTACCTGCTTAATAATTTGGCTCAAGGTTAAAAATTCATAAGCCGAATAGAATTCAAGTTTTATTGCCGACTAAAACTGCGAACTTCGTGTTTTTTACTTGCTCGCGAACAGTTTTACATCTTCTTGGGTAACTTCTTTACTTCCTAAGATTATTAAGCGTTCTACTACGTTGCGTAGTTCCCTAATATTCCCTGTCCAGTCATAGCCTTTCAATAATTTTATTGCCTTTTCAGAAAATACCTTAGGTGCAACACCTTGTTCCGAAGCGATTTTTTTGGCAAAATGGGTAATCAGCATGGGAATGTCTTCTCGCCTATCGTTCAATGCCGGCACTTTTATCAGTATAACGGCAAGTCTGTGATAGAGGTCTTCACGAAATCTATTCTCTTCAATTTCCTTTTTAAGGTTCTTATTAGTAGCGGCCACCACCCGTACATCAACTTTGATGTCTTTATCGGTACCTACTCTTGAAATTTTGCTTTCTTGCAAGGCACGCAATACTTTAGCTTGGGCAGAAAGGCTCATATCTCCGATCTCATCCAAAAAAATTGTGCCTTTGTTGGCCGCCTCAAATTTACCGGCCCTATCGCGAATGGCAGAGGTAAACGCCCCCTTGACATGGCCGAAAAGTTCGCTCTCGATCAATTCAGATGGTATGGCCGCGCAGTTTACTTCAATGAAAGGACCTGCACTTCGTTGGCTTTTTTCATGTATCCAATGGGCCACCAATTCTTTTCCGGTACCGTTCGAACCTGTAATCAGTACCCGAGCGTCTGTCGGAGCCACTTTTTCAATCATATCCTTAATGACCGATATCTCTTCGCTTTCCCCGATCATTTCATAATTCTTGCTGACCCTTTTCTTCAGAATTTTGTTCTCGACCACAAGTTCTTTTCTATCCAATGCATTGCGTACGGTTGTCAACAAACGGTTAAGATCAGGCGGTTTTGAAATATAATCAAAAGCTCCCAAACGCATTGTATTTACCGCCGTATCGAGATCGCCGTGCCCAGAAATCATGATAAAGGGAATTTCAGGTTTTATCTTTCTGGCGGCCTCCAATACTTCTACTCCGTCCATTTTGGGCATTTTTATATCACAAAGAACTAAATCATAATCGTTGTTCCTTACAGCTTCCAAGCCTTTCAGGCCATCTTCGGCCTCCTCTAATCGGTAGGCATCGTTTTCCTCAGAAAGTATTTTGACCAGCACCCTACGAATGGCCGATTCATCTTCTATAACCAGTATTTTTGGCATATTTTCTTAATTTAGTTTATGTTCTACGCCTTACGCCCAGCATCTAAAATTACGAAGGTGTGTGCCAATAGGCGAAAGAAAGTCATTTTTTAAAGTCCTATTCTGAACCGGGTTCCAAAATAAAAACTAGGGTCGTCGTTCAATGCAAAAATATCATTTCTATCTTCATCCCTCAAAACATCGGCTTGAAATATAGTGTGGACCATATAGCCATGTACGTAGTTATCTTTAGCCAATTTATATTGGTACCCCAATGTAATGTGTAAGGCGGACGATAATACCAATGAAGCCGAAACGGTATTCGGCTACACAATATTGTTCTGCAAGTTCACGAAATACCCATCGAAAATAAACTCGTTCTGAAACCGGTGTCTTTAATTGAAATGATATTTGAGTCCGGTCTTGGGTACTCCTAACACAAAACTCTGGTCTTGGCTGAACCTTTCGTAATAAGTAATGGTACACATAGGGATACCGATAAAATCTTGAAAGAGATCTTATAGTGCAATCCCTAGACCTACAAAAATTGCCGCTGAAGGCTTAAGCAGTAAGGTAATATCGATACCCGAAACACTCATTATAAAGAGAATTACGATTACATAGACCACATATCTAGTAAACCTAAAAACACTAGTAAACTTTAGCTTGTCATCAGCTGGCAGGCGACGTGTTAGCAATACCCGAAGCTATTTCAATAAAAACGTAGTGACTATAAATGCGACGCTAAGCAAAAGAAGCAGCCCAACGGTAATATTTATTCGGTTATCACCCTCGCCATAGTGAAAACCCCATCCAAGAAAATCTTGTATAGAACCCCAAATATCTTCTACAATAATTTCTTCTACCTTGCTTATGCCCTATTATATCATGATTAATACTTTAACCATTTAAACAATTCCCTGTATGTCGGCTTTTTACCGTACATTAAAATACCTATCCGATATATTTTGGAAGCTAACCATACAATACCTATAAAGGTAACTATTAGTAATAGGATGGAAGTCACCAACTCCCAAATCGGCACTCCTCCCTCACCGATACCGCCTGGCAATCGCATAAGCATGACAATAGGTGACGTAAGGGGAAACAATGAAAAGCCGACCGCGATAGGCCCATGCGGATTACTGAATACCGAAAAGAACCCCACATAAATGGCCAACATCAGAGGTAGTATAATAGGAAAAATAAACTGCTGTGTATCGGTCTCGTTGTCTACCGCGGCACCGATAGCGGCATAAATAGAGCTGTAGATCAAATACCCAAGTATAAAATAAACGAGAAAGAAGGTAATCAACATCGCCCATGGAATATTAAAGAGTTCTTGGGCATACAATTGCATTGTCTGATCTGCCGTAGGTACCGGGGGAGTCATATTGGCGCCCATGCCCGCGGTTATAGGGCTACTACTATTTAGGGCCGAAGGATCTATATCGAAAATAGAAAATGCTACTAACAATAAAAGAGAGGCCGAAACAATCCAAATAGCAAACTGTGTAATACCTGCCAAAGAGGTACCGATAATCTTGCCCAACATAAGTTGAAAAGGTTTTACCGAAGAAATAATGACTTCGATAATACGACTAGTCTTTTCTTCGATGACACTACGCATAACGAAGCCTCCATAAATAATAATGAACATCATAATCAAATATCCGAAACCACCTCCGATAAGCGCTTTTATCTCATTGATACCCTTTATGTTCGTCTCGCCGGCAAAAGTGGCTATATTAATTTCGAAACGATTGTCCATGGCTGCGAAATCCTTTGCAGAAACCCCCATTTCTTGTAAGCGCTGTTGGCGTAGGCGTTCTTGAAAAATATTTTCGATTTTATCCAGCACATAGGTGTTGGGTGCTTCTTTTGTATATAAAAAAGAGCGCTCGGTTACTTTTTCTAAATCGGACTCATCTGGAATATACAGCAGCCCGTAATAGCCCATATTCGCTGTAGAGTCTTTTGCAGTTTCCAACGAAATATCACTGAAATTCACATACGACGTGCTTTGAGTTATCACGAACTCGTTGGAGAAAAAATCGCTCTCGTTCAGAATGCAGATAACCCGTTTTTCATTATCGTTGATTTTGGTCAAATAAGCAATAAGTACGACCATACCGACCATCAGAATGGGACTCAGAAAGGTCATTACCACAAACGATTTGTTCCTTACCTTGGCGAGGTACTCCCTTTTGATAATCAACGGTAATTTATTCATGGGAACCTTTACTTTGTACGGTCTGTATAAATATATCGTTTGCCGATGGAATCGTTTCCACAAAATGGTTGATGTTCGCCTTGGTGGAAAGATAACTCAGTACCTCGCGAGAATCGCTTGACGGCAACTGTAGCGTAAAATCTAACTGATTTTCATGGGCATTATACCGTGAAGAGCTAATTTGGAATTTATCAGCAAGCTCCTTTAAAAGCGTATCGGCGTTTTGGGTTTCGATACCTACGTTGAAAATATTGTTCTTGTACGCCTTTTTGATATCGGATAATTTGCCGTCCAATATTTTTTCAGAACGGTGAATAAGGGCTATATAGTCGCACAATTCTTCAACGGATTCCATTCTATGTGTAGAAAATATAATAGACGCACCGTTTTCTTTTAGTTTGAGAATTTCTTCTTTTATGATATTAGCGTTGATCGGGTCAAAACCGCTAAAAGGCTCATCGAAAATAAGAAGTTTCGGTTCATGGAGAACCGTAACAATAAATTGTATTTTCTGCGCCATGCCTTTAGAAAGTTCCTGTATCTTTTTGTTCCACCAGTCTCCTATTTCTAAACGCTCGAACCAAAATTTCAAACGCTTTTTGGCCTCTGCTTTTGAGAGTCCTTTCAACTGTGCCAAATACAGGGTCTGCTCACCTACCTTCATGCTTCTGTAAAGTCCCCTTTCTTCGGGCAGATAGCCGATTTGAGAAATATGATGTGCTTTTAAGATCTCCCCATTAAAAAATACTTCCCCTTTATCGGGAAACATGATTTGATTTATAATACGGATGAGAGTGGTCTTTCCTGCACCATTGGGTCCCAAAAGACCGTAAATAGTATTCTTGGGTATTTCCAAGGAAACTTTGTCGAGAGCAAAATGTTCGCCAAATTTTTTGGTGACGTTCTTAGTAACCAAAATGTTGTTCATGCAAGCAATTTTGTCAAAGATATAGAAAAGAGTTTGCAGTTTGCAGTTGCAGTCGGTAGAAAAAATGCGGATAGAATATTGCCCTTTCTACCCCTATAAAACAAAAACCCACCCTTAACTGAATAAGGATGGGAAAAAAATTGCTATGAAAAAGAAAATTAATATCAGTTTCCCAATATTAAATCAAATATACGTTTTTTATTTAAAACCCAAAGTATTTCGTCAAGAGAACATATCTTTAACTTTCTCGAAGAAAGATTTATCGGATTTTTCTGGTTTTGGTTCAAAATTTTCGTCGCCCTGCATACGTTCAAAGAACTCTTTTTGTTCTTTGTTCAATTCTTTTGGTGTCCAGACGTTTACATGTACCAAAAGATCACCGCTTCCATAGCCATTGATGCTCGATATGCCTTTTCCACGCAAGCGTAATATTTTACCCGATTGAATACCCGATTCCAGTTTGATACGCACTTTACCTCCTACGGCATCAATTTCTTTCGAAGTACCGAGAACAGCCTCGGAAATACTGACATATAAATCGTAGTGCAAATTATCACCTTCACGTTTCAAGGTTTCGTGATCTTGCGTTTCTATGGCCACCAATAAATCGCCAGGCACACCGTTTCCGGGAGCATCGTTACCCTTTCCGGGTACTTTTAATTGCATACCTTCTTCCACTCCCGCAGGAATATTAATCGACACCGTTTCTTCGACAATTTTAAGCCCCTGGCCATCGGCATCGCTAGGTTTTTTGTCCAACATTTGACCGCTTCCGCCACAGGTACTGCATGTTGTGGCCGTTTGCATACGACCCAAAATCGTATTAGTGATTTTTGCTACTTGACCTCTTCCGTTACAAGTGCTACATGTTTTATAGGTAACCCCATCAGCTTGCATTTTTCGCCGTACTTTCACCTTTTTCTCTACTCCATTAGCTACATCTTCCAAAGTAAGCTTTACCCGTATACGCAAATTACTTCCTTTGGCCCTACGTTGGCCACCGCCACTAAAACCACCAAAGCCACCTCCACCGCCGAAGGCACTTCCGAAGATATCACCAAATTGGCTGAAGATATCGTCCATATTCATACCTCCACCACTAAAACCACCTGCACCATCAAAAGCGGCATGACCGAATTGGTCGTAACGCGCCTTCTTGTCCGGATTGCTCAAGACTTCATAGGCTTCCGCAGATTTTTTGAACATTTCTTCTGCTTTGGAATCACCGGGGTTCTTATCTGGATGATGTTTCAATGCCTTTTTTCTATAGGCCTTTTTTATTTCCGCAGCACTGGCACTTTTGCTGACACCCAGTATATCGTAATAATCTTCCTTCATTCTTGAATTTTAATTTCCGACAACCACTTTGGGGTGACGGATGATTCTATCACCTAGCTTGAAACCTTTCTCGACCACATCAACAATTTTACCTTTAAGTTTCTTGTTAGGGGCCGGGATCTGGGTAATCGCATCGTGCACTTCGGCATCAAATGTATCACCCTGTTTTGTACCCACTTCTTCAAGGCCCTTTGATTTTAACGTTTCGCGAAACTTGACCCGGATCAACTCGATACCTTTGAACATTTCTTTATCGTCAGATTTTGCCAATTCTTTTAGTGCGCGATCAAAATCGTCCATGACCGGCAACACAGCGACCATAATCTCTTGACCAGCGGTCTTGAAAAGCTCCATACGTTCTTTCGACGTTCGCCTTTTGAAATTTTCGAATTCAGCAAACAAACGTAAAAATTTATCTTTTTCTTTCGCCAAATCTTCCCGTAACTGATCTTCTACGGTCATTTCTTCTTGCTTGTTGTCAGCTTGGTCCGTATCATTGCCGTTCATGGCATTGGTCTGCTCTTGATTGATTTTTTCATCAAAGTCTTCGGTTATATCTTTATCGCTCATATATGCTTCAATTTAATTTCATCAATAAGAACTGGCAAAAGTACTGCCAATTCTTTAAAAATGTCAAAATGTCACTAAAAAAAACGGTAGACCACTATGCTTCTAGGCAGTAGAGGCAAGACTTTTTTTGGAAGCGAAAATTAGTCCTATCTAGTCAATATATAGAATGGAATATGAATTCTGCAGGTATAAAAAAATCCGCTGTCGGCGGATTTTTTTATACTTTCAAAATGTTTCTTTTATGAATTTAATTTTAGCTAATGGTTCTCGATTCTAATAGAAAAGCGGTCTATATTCTTTTCGAAGGATATATAAGATTAGGTTACCTTCAGGAAATATACTCCTTATTTTAAGCAACATCGGTAGAATCATCTCGATGGCCCTCTTCATAAATGGCTTCAAGTGCCACACGAACATTCGGAAAGTTGAAGTAAAAACCTTCCTCCTCTATTTTTTTACAGCTCACACGTTGACTGGCGAACAAAATATAGGACATTTGGCCCAAGATCGCCTGCATTGCAAATTTAGGAATGTTGGGCAAAAATAAAGGCTTGTTTACCACATTCGCAATTTCTTTAACAAGCTTATTGTTCGTTACCGGATTAGGCCCGACCCCATTGTAGATCCCCTCTAACCTATTTTCGACTGCAAACAGAAAAATACGGGCCAAGTCTGAAATGTGGACCCAAGATTGCCATTGCTGACCACTACCAAAGGCCGCGCCCATATAATTTTTTATCGGCTTTGCTATTTCTGGTAATGCGCCACCTTCTTGAGACATCACCAATCCTATTCTTATTTTTGTAACGTTAAATTTGAAATTGTTAAACCTATCGGCCTCTTTTTCCCAAGCTTCAACGACCTCGCCTAAAAAACTATCGTCAACCGCCGTTTCATTCTCCGTGTAATAATTGGTCAATGAATCAGGATACACGCCAATCGCAGAGGCAGAAACAAAAGAAGTAATACTACTATGGTCTATTTTATCTAATGCACTATGGAGAGTACGCAAGGTGTCTACTCTACTCGAAAGAATCGTTTCCCTATAACTGGTCGTCCAACGTTTTGATATACTGGCTCCTGCCAAATTGATAATGGCCGTTACACCCTCAAAACACTTCAAATCGATTTCACCTGAATTAGGGTTCCAATAAAATCCATTAAAGTCAGGTTTCGCAACTATTTTTTCTTTACTGGTCGTCAAATAGTTCACCGCAATATTTTCGACTTGGCAATGCTTTACGATTTCGCATCCCACAAGTCCGGTGGCCCCTGTAATCAAAATTGTCATGCCTCGAAGATAAGGCATCGCCATAGCACCTGATCGACATTTAATTTGGATTTAACACTATTGTTCAACCCAATGTTAATATAAGCTCGAAGTCTCTATTTAATTAACTTTTTATAAAGAAAACCGAGTTTATTTTTTGGCGCGCAGCATCTCACGTTTTCCCGGCGGGCCGGGTAGACGCTCAACTGTGAAACCAACAGCTTGCATAGCACGACGAACGCTACCTTTCGCTGCATAGGTGACCAAAATACCATCATTTTTCATGGCGTCGTACATTATCGAGAAGATATCTTCCGTCCAAAGTTCGGGCTGTACACGGGCCCCGAAAGCATCGAAATAGATAAGATCAAACGCTTCTTTATCATTGATTTCCAAAAAATATTTTTGCTGTTTTGCCAAGGAGAAGTCTTCGGAAATGGCAACCTCCTCTTCCCAAGGCGATTGATGCATCTTCAAAAAAGCCGACTCGAACTTTTCAGCATCCAATTCGGAAATATAATTGAGTTGTCGCAGTTCTTCCGGCGAAACCGGATATTTCTCGATGCCCCTATATTCAATCTGAAGTTCTCTTTTTTTGGCCTCTAAAAGCGTAATAAAAGCGTTGAGACCCGTACCGAAACCAATTTCTAAAATCGAGATTTTTCTATCTATAAAAAGGGATAGTCCATGTTTAATAAATACATGGTAGGCCTCTTGAATCGCGCCATGTTTCGAATGGTACTGCTCGTCCCAATCTGAAATCTGGATGGTCTTTGAACCGTCGGCCGTAGTGATGATCTTTCGTTTCAAGTTTTAAGTTACCTACAAAATGATTTAAACTTTTTAGTACACTTCTAAAACCTTAGCTATTTAGTGCTTTTTCTTCCAGCCCCCTTCAAAGAGATATTTCCTAGATTGAGACAGCACGTCAAGTTCCCTCTCTTAAATCTTCTCCCCAAGAGGGAAAGAACTTTTTGACAACATGCCATTTCTTAGTAAATTACTCTTCATCGGGTGATTTTACTTTTATCAAACTTGGAACATGAAACAATAGAAACCTAAAGCTCTTTTATTGTTTTACCAGCAACACACCATCGGCCTCAAAACCATAGGTCTTTTTGGGCTGGGTAATCTTGGCAATCTCGGCTTCCGATCGGCCACCATCTTTGGCATAGTGTTTTTGGTCTTCTACGCTCATGGCCTCTACAAAAGCAAATCCGTTTACAATAACCTCTTTTCCGGCAATATCCTTGGGCATAAAAAACCCGTAATCCTTAAAACGCACCATACTTTCTTGCCCATCTTGCAATTGTACCTTCATCCAACATCCTTTCGCTTGACAGACATCAGTTACAGTCGCCTTAAATTTAGTTCGAACGGTATCGGCAATGACCATCCCACTATACTTCTCGGCCATTTCAGTATCAGCGATAGCATTCTCGTCATTGATTTCATCACCAAAAACAGCATAGTCAGTTGTGCCATTGTTTTTATTTACAGGCTCTTGTTTTCTTTCTTGCCCCCTGCACGCAAGAACGAGCGTAAAAAACACAAGTAAAAGGTTAAATCTCTTCATATCTGATAAAAATTGGATTAGCAATACAAAACTGGACATTTTTGGACGAAAAAAGAAGAACAGTTTGGGATAAATCGCTAATTTTAATCCTTCAAATTAAAAACGATGGATACGACCATGCAAAAAGTTAGTATTGAACAGGTAAAAACCTCGAAGATAAATCAAGTAGATTTTGATAACCTGGATTTTGGCAACGTGTTTACCGATCATATGTTGGTCTGCGATTATAGGAACGGTACTTGGGAAGCTCCAAAAATTATGCCCTACCAGGCAATAAGTCTTGACCCTTCGGCAAAGATTTTCCATTACGGTCAATCTATTTTCGAGGGCATGAAGGCCTATAAAGATGCGGACGATCAGGTATGGCTTTTTCGCCCTTTAGACAATCATAAGCGTTTGAATATTTCGGCAAACCGTATGGCGATTCCGGAATTACCAGAAGACTATTTTATGGAAGGCCTTAAGACCTTGGTCGACCTTGATAAAAAATGGGTTCCTAAAAAAGAAGGAAGCTCCCTATACATACGACCATTTATTTTCGCCTCGGGAATAGGATTTCACGCCTCGCCCTCTGATGAATATAAATTTATTATCTGCCTTGCCCCATCGGGCCCTTATTTTTCAGGAAAGGTAAAAGTACTGATCGAAGAAAAATATTCTCGTTCTGCCAATGGCGGTGTTGGCTATGCCAAAGCAGGCGGCAACTATGCCGCACAATTCTACCCGACCCAATTAGCAGTTAAAAAGGGATATAACCAAGTCATCTGGACAGACGATAACAACCACGAATATATCGAAGAGGCAGGTGCGATGAACATTTTTATACGTATTAACGATACTCTGATTACCGGCCCGACCAGCGACCGGATCCTTGATGGTATCACCCGTAAAAGCATTCTACAGATTGCCGAAGATGAAGGCATACCTGCCGAGGTCCGAAAAATTACGGTTGGCGAAGTCGTCGAGGCCGCCAAAAACGGTAGCCTAAAAGAGATGTTCGGTGCCGGTACGGCAGCGGTTATCTCCTCTATCGCTACTTTTGGCTATCGTGATGTAGACTATGACCTGCCCGAGCTTTCGGAAAGTTATGCCTCACGCCTTAAAAAACGTATTACCGATATTCAGTTCAACCGTGCCGAAGACCCCTTTGGGTGGCGGTTAGGGGTATAAGGCTTACTTAAATTGCCATAAAGTTCCGCATAGTTGATTATTAGCTTATAAGTCGAGCTAATTTTATGAATTAACTATATACCTAAGTTCGAGCACATTTGGCGAATGCCGACCAAAGTCGCTAGGTGCTATTGCATTCCCATATCTTGGAAAATATGCTCGAACTACAGGGCCAAACCAAATTGTTCACTGGCCCCAATACAGACTTTTGCCATTCGCCGCCCATTGAGGGAAAACCTACAAGAACGGCGGCCAAAAACAATTCGGTGCTGCCAAGTATACTCCCAATACCGCAAAATCGATGGAAAACTACTCTTATCATGGCCCTTCCAGCAAACTATGCCAAGAAACAAAGCACCATTCCGGTCAGTTTCCCCAACCATAGTTGCACGATTTTACTATATTTCCGTAAAATTAGTAGAACTGCGTTTGACCCTGTACGTATGGGCAATTAAAAAAATAAAAGCATTATGACTAAAACTAGCTATCCAAGATCGTTTTCACATATCGGAATTACTGTTCCAGATATAAAAAAAGCTGTTGATTTTTATCGAGACGTTATGGGGTGGTATATCATAATGTCACCATCAAAAGTTCAGAAGGAAAGCGATACAGCAATTGGGCAAATGTGTATTGATGTTTTTGGCGAAGATTGGGAAGAATTCGAAATTGCCCATATGTCGACTTCGGATGGCATTGGTATCGAATTATTTTCATTTCCACACGGAAACAAAGAAGCACCAGAGTTTAGTCCCTTCAATACCGGACTTTTTCATTTTTGCGTTCAAGATCCGGATATTGAAAATTTAACAAAGAAAATAGTGGAATATGGAGGAAAACAGCGCATGCCGATTAGAGAATATTATCCAAACGAAAAACCCTTTAAAATGGTTTACGTTGAGGATCCTTTCGGAATAGTATTCGAAATCTACACGCACAGTTATGAACTAACATATTCATCTGGAGCTTATCAGGACTAAAAACCGTCTAGCGCAATACGAAATTGCTTGTTCTCGCCTACTTTTGAAAATTATTTCAGATTTTCAATTTGGTTTACCGTTGTATAGTTAGGTGCTTTTGCTGTCCTCTCGCTTTGCTAGTCAGAAGCAGGTCTCAACTACGCATAGCCGAGACCATTGGGCCAATTGTCTAAAACGTTACACAATTCTCAAACATGAAAATTCTTGCAATAGAAAATCAAGAAATTATGCTTTAATATTGATAAAGTTCTAATAAATGAATAATATTGGACCAATGGATAAGCAAGAATTTTTATTTTTAATACCAGGTATCATATACGGTACCGCCATTTTCGATTTGTTAAGCATTAGCCGAGCAAAGAAGCTCTATTGGGAAAGTGTTCTTTGGGTAATCTTACTATTCTTTTCAGTAATTGTTATCTTATTTTAGCTTATACGAAAACCTTGATAATATTATTTCAAGTATTTTTAACTACACAATTTTTTTAGCAGCACCCATCCTTTTCGCGCAATCGTGCTATTTGCTTTCATCAGGAGATAAAAAGGTCGATTTAAAGAATCTTTTTATTAGTAATCGAAAAAAATTCTTTCTTGCTGTAAGTGGTCTTGTGCTAGTAAATTTGATTCTATCCTACCTTGGCATGAATCAGACAAATCCAATTTTTAGTTTTATTGGCTTAACACTATTTGTACTCAATGTGTTTTTTGACAAAATCTATTTGAGGTTATTAGCCGCCGGATTCTTAGTATGTTGGATTCTCTTATATTATCTGAAGTAGCCCGATTATCTCATTCTAGAATTAGAATACTTTTAATTTTAAAAATTAATTTTGTTCCTTCTGATTACTATTTAAAAGTTAAGATAAACTTAGATAGTATTTATCAGTAATGAACTGGAAATAGTCAGTTTAAACCCGACACGTTGTATACACAAGACATGTCGAGCACAATTATCCTAAATGCAACTGGTCGAACCGCTCAAATTGAACTAGGGGTATTAATAAAAAAATTATTTTTATCCATTTAAAAATTCTTTTGGTTGCGGTAAAAAACAAGGATATACTCAAAGATTTAAATAAAGAGATATGTCTTTCATAGCTCAGAAAATATGCCGAAAAGGACATAAATAGCATCGAAGAAATGTTCTCTGACGATATCGTATTAGGCGACTGGAAAATTCGATTGAAAGGCAAGAAAAATGTGCTAATAGAAACGCGCAAAAATTTTGAATCCGTCGATACAATAGACATAGAATTGCTCTCAACATATGATAATAAAAATACAGTCGCAGCAGAGTTGAAAATTACTGTTGATACTACCGAAAAACGCTATGTTGTTGATTTAATTACTTTGAATTCCAATCGTAAAATAAAATCCATAAGAGCGTATTTAGGAAAAGGAGATAATCAAACAAATGTGAATTAAAAAGTAAGGAGTGAAAATACCTATATTTCAAATTGATGCCTTTACAGAGAACCTGTTTGGGGGAAATCCAGCAGCGGTTTGTCCCTTAGAGAATTGGCTTGAGGATAAAGTACTGAAGGATATTGCAATCGAAAATAATCTCGCCGAGACGGCCTTTTTTGTTCAGTTATCGAACAATCATTTCCATTTAAGATGGTTTACCCCCGAATGCGAAATGGATTTATGCGGGCACGCAACTTTGGCATCAGCATTTGTAATATTTGAAGAAATGGGCTATGATCGTGATGAAATAGTTTTCGATACGCAAAGTGGGCTTTTAAAAGTAAAAAAAGTTGATGACTATTTGGAACTTAACTTTCCGTCAAGACCACCAATAAAAGCTGATCTACCACTAATAATACGTGATGGATTAAATATTCAGCCAATAGAGATATGGAAATCCCGTGACTATCTATTGGTTTACGATTCTGAAGATGACATTAAAAGCCTAAAACCCAATACTGCCATACTCAATCAAATAAATATTGACCCTGGTGGTATCATTGTAACGGCCAAAGGAAAAGCTGAAGGTGTTGATTTCGTTTCCAGATTTTTTACACCGCAGGCGATTGTATTTGAAGACCCCGTAACAGGCTCCGCCCATTGTACTTTAGTTCCTTTTTGGGCAGATAGATTACATAAAACGGAATTAAGAGCTTTACAACTATCTAAGCGCAGAGGAGAATTGTTGTGTCAGTTAAACAAAGACAGCGTAGCGATTAAGGGAAAGGCAGTTAAATATTTAGAGGGAACAATTGAGTTGTAAACATAAAAAATATCCAACTGTCCCCCAACGTAGTATAAAAAGACAATTATGAAGGATGAAATCAATACCATTTGGATTGACCTAAATGAAGAACTTTATAAGTTCATTTTAGGAAAAATAAGAGATGAACAAGTAACTATGGACATTCATCAAGAAGTTTTTTTAAAAATTCAAACCAAAATCCATCAGCTAAAGCATACTTCAAAACTCACATCTTGGGTCTATCAAATCACTAGAAATACAATTCTAGACTACTTCAGAAAAGTAAGTTCAAAAAATACCCCAATAGATGATTTGGACATTCCCGAAACCGAAAGTGAAAATTTCGATTACTCAAAACTTAGTACGTGCATCAATCAAAAAATTGAGAACCTTTCTTCTCAACATAAAGAAGTGATCGTACTGACCTCTTTTCAAAATTACTCTCAAAAAGAACTTGCGGAACATTTGAAAATATCCTACTCGGGGACAAAGTCAAGAGTTCAAAAAGCTAGGGAAATTTTGAAAGAAAATATTCTGAATTGCCCTAACGTTGAGTCGGACAACACCGGAAAATTACTGGACTTTGAAAATAATTGAAATTAACTACGTCTTTTTGCACTAAGTACCGTCTATTGGGTATAACCTTAAAAACGATTATAATGGACGAATTAAAGACGATTACGGTACAAATTCTAAATGCTTTTGTTGAAAACGGTCAAGGCGGTAACCCTGCGGGTGTTGTTTTGAATTCGGATACCCTATCCGATAAAAATAAACTAGAGATCGCTAAAAAAGTAGGTTTATCAGAAACTGCTTTCGTTTCGGAATCTAAAAAGGCGGATTTTAAATTGGATTTCTTTACGCCAAATAAGCAAATAGCACATTGCGGACACGCCACAGTAGCAACATTTTCCTATTTGAGGCAAATAGGTGCCCTAAAGAACAATAGTTCTTCGAAAGAAACCATAGATGGCTTACGAAAAATAAGAATGGCGGGAGACTTAGCATTTATGGAACAAGTAGCCCCAAATTACAAGGATGTGAGCCACCAAGAAAGTACAATCTTAAAATCGTTAGGGTTAAAGAAAATCGACCTCATACCAAACGCACCGATTCAATTAGTAAATACAGGGAATTCATTTATAGTGATTCCTGTTAAAAACCTAGAAATTCTAAAGACAATAATTCCTGATTATAGCCTGATAAGCGAAATAAGTGAAGAGTTCGACTTAATTGGCTATTATGTATTCGCTACCGAGACGGATAATTCAGATAGCGATGCTACTTCAAGAATGTTTGCGCCATATTATGGTATATTGGAAGAGGCAGGAACAGGAATGGCGGCTGGACCACTTGCTTCTTATTTATATGATATTCTAGAAATTAAAAAAAATAGATTTTCGATTCAACAAGGAAAGTATATGAGCGAGCCTTCCCCAAGTTTAATTATTGTGGACTTAAATATTGAAAACAGTAAAATAAAAAGTCTAATGGCCGGAGGAAAGGGTATGCTAAAATCACAAATGGAGATTACGATAAGCTCTTGAAAAGTGAACACATAAAATTTTGGTGCTACTTTGCTCATAATTTGCTAAAAAACATTAATATATTTTCATGGGGAAAATAAAACAGGCAGGTCTTCCTCTTCTACTTATTTTTGGTATGTTCCTGTAATAAAAACAGTTCAAAATCTACTGCGGCCGACCTTTTGCGATTAGAATTTGAATATGCCGGAACAACCTATAACACTTTGATAAACGGCACTGAAATAATACATGCGAATTTGCTTCCCAATGGATCCAAAGAAGTACGTATAAAATCCATAGAACTATCGCCAAAAGCATCCTTAGCAATACAATTAGGTGATAAACTGAAGATAGGTGCAAATTCCATTCCGTAACAAATAACGGCCGAAGACGGCACGAAGAAGAGCTACACTCTAATTTTAAAAACGGCCGAATCCATCGCCGACCGAAAACTTTTTGGCATCAATTTAGCCGGAGCAGAGTTCGGGTCTCCGAATTTTCCAGGAACGTACAATACGCACTATACCTATCCGACAGTGGATAAACTTGATTATTATAAATCGAAGGGATTAAATCTCACTCGCATGCCCTTTAGCTGGGAAAGAATTCAACCTGTTTTAAATGGAAGTCTCGATTTCACTGAATTGCAAAGAATAAAAAAAAATTACGGGCCGCTCGAAACAGGAATATGGCGGTCATACCCGACCTTCACAATTATGGTCGTTATTATTTGAACGGAACGGAAGAAATTATAGGTTTGCCCAATTAAAGCATACCCCACATTATAGATTTATGGGCTAAGCTATCCTTAAAATTAAAGAATAATTCAGAAATATGGGGCTATTGTATTAAGAACGAACCACATGACATGTTGCCCTGCACCCCTTGGTTTGCCGTTGCACAAGGAATTATAAACGGCATAAGAACCAGTAATCTGAAAACCCAGATCATCGTGGGCGGAGACGGATGGAGTTCGGGGGAGTTCTGGCCCTTATACAGCGATAATCTAAAAGAACTCAACGATCCATCGAACAACATGACTTTTGAGGCACATGTATATTTTGACAACAATTCTTCAGGCAGGTGTACCGAAAGTTATGATGATGAAGGCGGTAATCCTAACAATGGTATCGAAAGGGTTACCCCTTTTTTAATGGGTCAATTCCTCATAAATTTAAAACTTAAAATCACTAAATCCGATTATTTATTTTGTTTTACGAATGGAATAGGATAATATAGTCCCGTGGTTTACGTAAATCTGCTAAAAAGAGTCATCCTTATGGCTAAGTGGAAGCGTACCATATGACTCTTGTAAAATTCATTTTAGGGCAATCCCATAAAGAACAAATCAATATGATAAAAAAAGAAATTCTAAGTATACTGACCTTTACATTGGTCATCTGTTTTTATGGTACCGCACAGCAAAATAAGACTTTGTCCCTCGATGATATCTACAAAAATAACACCTACAAGCAAAAAGGTTTTGGGCCAGTTCGGTGGATGAAAGACAACAAGAGCTACTCGACCTTAGAACCAAATGCTGAAGGCGGCGGCAAGGACATCGTAAAATATGAAGCAAAATCTGGAAAACGGATAGTTCTCGTTTCAGCTTCCAAATTGGTGCCGGATGGTGAAACAGCACCATTGGAAATTTCAGATTACCAATGGTCTACAGATAACAACAAACTACTGGTCTTTACGAATACCCGTAAAGTCTGGAGATACCATACTAGGGGCGACTATTGGGTACTCGACCTTAATACCGGCAAGTTAGACCGTTTAGGTAAAACGCTGCCATCCGCCACTTTGATGTTTGCTAAGTTCTCTCCCGACGCCTCAAAAGTGGCCTATGTAAGTGAATTGAATATCTATAGTGAAGACCTGAATAACGGTACGGCAATACAGCTGACAAATGATGGTGGTGATCATATTATCAACGGCACCTTTGACTGGGTATATGAAGAAGAATTGTCTTGTCGCGACGGGTTCAGGTGGAGCCCCGATGGGGAACATATCGCCTATTGGCAGTCAGATACCAAGGGAGTAGGTACGTTTTATATGATTAACAATGTTGATTCCATTTACTCGAAGCCCATGCCTATGCCCTATCCGAAGGTCGGCACCATACTTTCTGCAGTCAAGGTAGGGGTGATATCGGCAAACGGGGGGACGACGAAATGGTTTAACATACCCGGCGACCCAAGAAACAACTATTTGGCCCGTATGGATTTCATTCCCAACAGTAATGAAGTGATGATACAACAACTCAATCGCCCCCAAAACACGAACAAGGTTTGGGTAGGAGATATTTATGAGATGTCATTGACAAATATTCTAACGGAAACCGATGCCGCCTTTTTAGACATTCACGACGACATCCGCTGGCTCGATAATGAAAAGTTTTTTACCTGGTCTAGTGAGCGTGACGGCTGGCTGCATTTGTACAAGGTTTCCAGAGACGGAAAAATGGTACAGCCCATCACCAAAGGGGAATTTGATGTAGTCAATATCGATTGTATCGATACGAAAGGCGGCTATGTGTACTACATTGCATCGCCAGACGATTTTACCCAACGTTATTTGTACAGAAGTCGTATCGATGGCAAGGGCAAAGCAGAAAGGATTACGCCCGCAGACCATTCGGGACAGAACAGCTATCAAATCTCAGCGGATGCCAAATGGGGAATCCGGACCTTCGAAAATACGACTACGCCACGTATTTATTCTTTGATAAATCTTCCAGTTCATAAAGAGGTCAGGGTGCTTGAAGACAATGCTGCACTAAAAAACCAATACGATGCCCTAGGGCTAAATGCTAAGGAATTCCTTAAAATAGATATCGGCGCCGACGTGCTCGATGCCTGGATGATAAAACCTGCGGATTTTGACCCTTCCAAAAAATATCCATTGCTCTTCTATGTATATGGAGAACCTGCCGGAGCGACCGTGCAAGACAATTGGGCAAGAAGAAGTCTATGGCACCACTATATGGCCCAAAAAGGGTATGTTGTAATGAGCGTTGACAATCGCGGAACCAAAACACCGAGGGGGCGTGCCTGGCGTAAGTCCATTTACGGCCAGATTGGTATCCTTGCTTCGGAAGACCAATCAAAAGCGGCAACAAAAATTATAGAAACCTATGATTTTATCGATTCAAAAAGAGTCGGAATCTGGGGATGGAGCGGCGGAGGTCAAATGACGCTTAACTGTATGTTCAAGTATCCTGAAATTTACAGCTCAGGGCTTGCTGTATCTTTTGTCAGTGATCAACGATTATACGACGCGACTTATCAAGAACGGTATATGGGCCTATTAAAGGATAATGAAAAGGGCTATCATGACGGGTCACCAATTAATTTTGCACAGCATCTGCAGGGTAAACTTATGATTATACATGGAACAGCTGACGACAATGTACACTATCAAAGTTTTGAAATGCTTATAAACCGGTTGATAGCCAACAACAAATTGTTCGATATGATGTCATACCCCATGCGGACGCATTCGATTCATGAACGGGAAAACACTTCCTATCATTTGATGGAGACTATGGAGCATTTCTGGACAAAAAACCTTCCTTTAGGCGGGAAGTGAGCTACTTAAGGACGTTATTATTTATCCAAAACCGCTGAAATGTTGGGTTTAAAATAATTTGGTCCTTTTAAGACCTTTCCATCTTCTCGATAAATCGGTTTGCCGTCAGCACCTAATTTGCTCATATTGCTGCGCTGTATTTCGGTAAAGACCTCCTCTATCTTATACTGCATACCATGTTCGAGAATCGTACCGCATAAGATATAGAGCATATCGCCAAGGGCATCTGCAACTTCTACGAGATCATTATCGTTCGCGGCCTCTAGATATTCTTTGTTTTCCTCGTCCATCAGATTAAAACGAAGCAAGTTCTTGGCGGTACCGAGATCGGCTTGCATGGTTTCCGAAACACCTAGTCCAAAAGAATTGTGGAACAGTTCCACTGCGCTAATTTTGTTTTTCATTCAATGCTAATTTTATCCTGTAATGAATTTGATTGTATAATCTAAAGCGTAATTTTGCCCAAAAATACAGAATATGTTTAGCACTGGTCAAGTCATTTTTGCAGTTCTTTTTGCTGTTAGTTTTATCGCTATCATCTTTTTATCCTATAAAAAAGACAAAAAACTACATTCGAAGAACTACAAAGGTGTCAAATGGGTAGTATTACTTTTTATAATATTCATAGCAATCTTGTTCTTTCTTAAATATTTCTTAAATAAATAACCTATAGTTTGAACTCTACATAAAAATCATGGGCTATACGACCAAATGCGCTTTTTTCACGTACATTTAACAAATTAGCGTAATTTCACGCTGATTATTTAAGGGGCAAACACAATGATGACTTTTTTTACAATACTTCTAATATTGATTGGGGCCAATGTTATTTTTATGGCATTTAGCCTAAGCGGATCATTCAATGGAAATAAAAAGCTTGAAAAAGATGTAACAAAATCAACATCTTCTAAAATCCTTCCATTACATACGGAAGCTTCCAAATACAAAAAAGCGATTTAAGCAGCTGTTTGGATCAGCAAGCATCCGAAAAATTATTTATGTAATTTGCGCAGATGAAACAACTGTTACTTGTTTTCTTTGGTGGCGGCCTAGGGAGCCTTCTTCGTTATCTCATTTCAAAAGCTTTTAACAATTATTTTCAGCACTTCTTTTTAGGTACTTTTTTGGTAAACATCATCGGATGTCTATTAATCGGTATTATTTTAGGTATTTCTTTCAAGGGAAACTATCTCTCCGACAATCAGACCCTTTTGTTGGCTACAGGTTTCTGCGGTGGCTTTACCACTTTTTCAACTTTTGCCTTTGAAAAGCACTCCCTTATCACCTCGGGAGAATTCATTCACTTCGCCATCTACACTATAGCAAGCATTGCGGTTGGCTTATTTGCCGTTGCGTTAGGGCTTTGGTTTGCCAAAATGTTGTAGAAATTGCATCTTCTGTCCTTTTCTGTCCTTTTCTGTCCTTTTCTGTCCTTTTCTGTAATTTATATTGAAAAAGGACAAATGTAGGCTCATATTTTAACATTTTTCGACGTTTCGTCAGGTTTACCTCACTATTTCTAATGTTTCTGCGATTTTATTGCAAACAAAAAATCATAAATTCATTTTTCATTAGTTTCAATTCTATACCCCAATTTTTTAGGGGGTAATATTATCAAACTCGTAATAATTTAGATATACCCCTATAAATTTGAGGGTATTAGTAATATTAATATATATTTGCCGCATTAATAAAAATAAATACTATGAAACAAATCGAGGCAATAATTAGAAAATCCAAATTTGATGACGTCAAGAAGGCGTTGCATCAAATTGAGGTCAATTTCTTTAGTTACTGGGATGTAACAGGGGTTGGAAATGAAAAACAAGGTCACGTATATCGAGGCATTTCATACAGTACCAGCGATATACAGCGCAGGTATCTCTCTATAGTGGTATCGGACGAGTTTTTAGAAAAAACTATTGACATCATTTTAGAATCCGCTTACACGGGTAACGTGGGTGATGGTAAGGTATTCGTTTCAGAAATAGTTGAAGCGTATAGAATACGAACCAAGGAAAGCGGGCAATCAGGAATCAACTAAACCTCCAATAACTAAACTATTAAAAAAATGGACGCAGGACTATTTACAGCAAATAATATATGGATGATGTTGGCTACCGCTTTGGTATTCTTCATGCACACTGGTTTCGCATTTTTAGAAATCGGCTTGACCAGACAGAAAAATACGATTAACATATTATTTAAGAACATTTTTATTATCACGGGTGGACTATTGCTTTACTATGCATGGGGATTCAATATGATGTATCCAGGGTTTGAGGAAGGATCATCCGGAATTTTCGGGTTTGCAGGCTTTGGCATTGCAGCCCCTGAAGGTGGCATGACCGCAGAGTACGCCGATGGCGGATATACGTGGTGGACAGACTTCTTGTTTCAGGGCATGTTCGCTGCAACAGCGGCAACTATTGTTTCTGGTGCCGTTGCAGAACGTATTAAGATAGGTGCTTTCATGATTTTCACTGTTGTCTACGTTGGGCTCGTTTACCCGATAGTAGGTGCTTGGAAATGGGGAGGCGGTTTCTTGGATTCTTGGGGCTTTTATGACTTTGCTGGCTCTACGCTTGTACACTCCGTTGGAGGCTGGGCCGCATTGGTAGCTATCTTTTTGTTAGGCTCTAGAATCGGAAAATTCGATGAAAACGGTAAAGCCAAGGCGATTCCCGGGCACAGCATACCCATGGCCACAGCCGGGGTATTGATTCTGTGGTTGGGCTGGTTCGGCTTTAATGGCGGCTCGGTGCTTTCTGCAGATCCCGAATTGACCTCTTTGGTTTTGGTTACTACGAGTTTGGCTGCTGCAGCCGGTGGTTTTGGCGCATTCTTTCTTTCAACGGTACTATATAAAAACTTAGACCTTACTATGTTTCTGAACGGAATTTTGGGTGGCCTTGTGGGTATCACCGCGGGGGCCGATCTAATGTCACCTAACGAGGCCGTGATTATAGGTTTCTTAGCAGGTCTTATCGTTGTTCTTGGTGTCGCATTTATAGACAAAATGAAATTAGACGATCCTGTAGGTGCCGTAACGGTTCACTTGATATGTGGTATCTGGGGCACTCTTGCCGTAGGTATCTTTGGCGCTAAAGCCGGTGGAGACCAGTTTCTCACACAATTGTACGGCGTACTGATTGTCGGGGCCTTTTGTGTGATATGTTCCTTTATTATTCTCGGTGCGTTGAAAGCCATTATGGGACTTCGCGTCAGCAAACAAGAAGAAATCGAAGGTCTGGATATTCACGAACACGGTATGGATGCGTATCCTGATTTTATCAATGACTAATTCAAAAAAAGGAAACGGAGCGTTTTGCAGAACGCTCCGTTATATAACCCTTTCAAAATACTGATCGATCAAAAAAATCATCCCCTTATGGGACAACTAAAATTCAAACAGATGAAAGCGATTACATTTACAAAGTACGTAAAAAATATATTTTTATTGTTATTAATGCTCCTTTCCACTTCCGCCATTGTTGCTCAGGATGAGGAAGAGGATACAAAACCAAAATTCTCCTTTAGTGGATCGGTGGACGCTTACTATAGAACCAATTTTAACGGCTTAAACAGTACAGTACCTGTCATCGAAAATGGTGAGGAAATTGGAGAAATATCTCCAAGTGCTCCTGGTTCATCTTTTGCCAATGATACCGGCTTCGCAATTGGTATGATCAATTTGATTGCTGGCTATGAAGGAAAAAAAGTAGGCTTTGTAGCAGATTTGGTTTTTGGACCAAGAGGTGAAGATGCCGTATTCAATGACATTGGGTCTACTAACGTAGTTAACCAATTATATGTCTATTGGAATGTTTCGGACAAGGTCACATTGACCCTTGGTAACTTCAACACTTTTCTAGGTTATGAAGTTATTTCTCCGGTGGCAAACTTTAACTACAGTACGTCCTACATGTTCTCTTATGGACCTTTTTCTCATGCAGGACTTAAGGCGGACTTCGATTTGGGGAATGATTGGTCAGCAATGGTAGCCATTTTAAATCAGACCGATTTTACCTCCTCTGCCCGAGTAAGCGATTTGAGTTTTGGTGCGCAACTTGGATACTCAGGTCAATTTCTCAATTTTCTGTATGGAAAACAGGGAGTTGACAAGATTTTTGTAGATGGTGCTATTGTAGAACCAGACATCAAAGGGCTCTTCCAGATAGATTATACCGGTGGATTTAATTTTGGGGAAGACTTCTTTTTGGGAATCAATGCCACCTATCAGGATACCGGTGATGTAGGTTATGATGAAGATACACCGGAGGATCTTGGATTTTACGGGGTAGCCTTATATCCTCAATATACAACTTCGGAGACCTTCACTATTGGTTTAAGGGGTGAATATTTCGAAGAAATAGGAGATTTTGGAGCTATTGGTACGGGAATGATGGATTCTAACGTATTTGCCATTACTGCTACAGGCAATATCCAAATTGGTAATCTTGCAATAAAGCCAGAAATCAGATTGGATACTGCCTCAGATAATTCCTTCTTGAACTCAGACCTTGAAGCTCAGGATAATTTGTCATCATTCGTATTGGCAGCTGTCTATTCGTTCTAGAACAAAAATTAATTGTTAAGTGTTTTTTATAGTTTAAGTTGTTCAAAAGCCCTGTTCGTCCCCCCGCGAATAGGGCTTTTATTTTTTATCAGGTTCGAACGCCCGTACCCCGGCCATTATCTTTGTATGCAAAGCATTTATACCAGGTACGATGGGGCATGAATATTTTTTGTTGTAAGCACAATAGGGATTGTACGCCTTATTAAAATTAATCCATATCGTGTCTCCCTGGGGAATCGCCAAATCAATATATCGCCCGCCCGTATAGGTTTCTTCACCATTGGTGTCGTCAGTGAAAGGGAGAAAGAGATAGTCGCGGTATTTTTCTTGGAGCATCAGCTCCTGGTTTTGATAGATTTCTAATTGGTGATTTTCGCCGTTCAACGTAAAGTGCGCGGTGCCGTATAGCACTTCTTTTGATTTTCTATCGGTAGTGGTGGGCATTAAAAAAGGGAGAGACCCGGCTGTACGTACGAATTTTGCGTTAACGACATAATTGGTATCCGGTTCAAAAAAATTAAGACCCTCAAAATCTTTGCGATAGCGGTCGGGCAAAGGTGAGGCTTCTGGGTCTTTATATTCGCTATTCAATTCTTGCTGAAAATCAAGAATTTCCTGTATTGCATTTATTTGGCTAATTGTCGTAGTTTCTTGCTTAGCAACATCATGGTACTTTTTCTTTTGTTTACATCCGAAAACCAGTAGTGCCAAAATCAATATTAAGTTCTTCATTGCATCTAAGTATATCCCCAAAAATACGACATATGTCTTTTTTAATTAGTTTTGCTTGGAATAAGAAAAAATCATGCGATTACTATCGATTTATAAAAATGTAAACACCTATCCAAAGCCGTAGGTCTGACATCACTATTTTTAAATCGCAACGAATTTCAAAATATAAAGCCCGGCCTGAACGCCGGGCTTTTTTATTACGAACAATCGATCAAAACCATGAAAAAATTATATTTCGACTATACCGATTCTTTCAGAGGGCTCTCCAAAGAAGTCTGGTGGCTGGCCCTGATTACCCTAATCAATCGAGCGGGTACAATGGTGATTCCTTTTTTGTCACTGTATCTCACTCAAAATTTGGGTTTCACATTGGAGAATGTTGGAAGCATCATGACGAGTTTCGGGCTGGGCTCTTTATTGGGTGCTTGGGCCGGTGGAAAACTCACAGACCTTTTAGGCTATTATAAGGTAATGTTTATAAGTCTGGTCTTAACCGGTTTTCTATTCATAGGTGTTCAATTTCTAAGCGGATTTTGGCCAGTTTGTCTCGGTATTTTTCTACTTATGGTTTTTGCAGATGCCTTTAGACCCGCATCTTATGTTGCCATGAACGCTTACAGCAAGCCTGAAAACAAAACACGTTCCGTAACACTCATACGCTTGGCCATAAACCTTGGCTTCTCTGCAGGGCCTGCATTGGGCGGATTGTTGATTGCCTCCATTGGCTATAAAGGCCTATTTTGGGCCGACGGTGGTACCTGTATAATAGCTGGCTTATTGCTATTGTTGGTTTTACACCCAAAAAGGGTGAAAGTATCTGATGATTTGCGACATAATTCCCCGAAATCGGCCTATACCGATACGCACTACCTCATGTTCATTATTGCCATGATACTGTTCGCCTTTGCCTTCTTACAGTATTTTTCTACTGTGCCCTTATATTACAACGAAGTTCATTCTTTGAACGAGCTTCAGATCGGATTACTCTTGGCATTGAACGGATTTACCATTTTTGCCTTGGAAATGCCCCTAATCAAGTATCTTGAAAACAGACCATGGTCTAAATTGACCTATGTACTGCTAGGGCTCGTTTTAGTGGGACTGAGTTTTTTAATTTTGAACTTTTTTTCGTGGCCAGGCATTTTAATTATAGGAATGTTACTGATGACCTTTGGTGAGATGATCGCTTTTCCCTTTTCAAATGCTTTCGCTATGGAAAGGGCAAAAAGGGGCAATCAAGGCGAATATATGGCCCTATACACCATCGCATTCTCGATATCGCATGTTTTTGCCCATAATTTAGGAATGCGCTCCATTGCCAATTTCGGTTTCGATACAACTTGGTATGGCATCACTATTATTTGTCTGCTGGGTATTTTGCTGCTTTTACTATTAAAGAACATTTTGAACAAGTCAAATCGCTGAATTCTATGACCATATCCAAACTCATAATTACACTAACCCTTTTAACTGTAACATGTGCCGAGAAAAAGGAAAATATTACAACTGCGGAGCAAGAAAATCGAATACTACCCGAATTAGTGCCGAATCGTTACAATGTAGCCTTTCTAATTATGGAAGGCACTTATAATACAGAGTTCACCGCACCATACGATATTTTTCAACATAGCCAATTCCGGAAAGAAATAAAGGCAATGAATACGTTCACCGTTGCCAACACTTTAAAACCGATAACAACTTTTGAAGGGGTGCGTATTCTTCCCGATTTTGATTATACAAAAGATTCCCTTCCACAAATAGACATTTTGGTCGTACCAAGTGCAGAACATCACCTAGATACTGATCTAAACGATGAAGCTATGCTCGAGTTTATACGAAAAGTGGATGAAAATGCCCTATTTATGACCAGCCATTGTGATGGGGCATTCATTCTTGCCAAAGCTGGACTGTTAAACGAGGTAACGTCTACTACCTTCCCCAGCGATATCAGGGCTTATAAAGAGATGTTCCCCGCTCTAAAAGTTAAAGACAGTGTTCTTTTTGTTCATGATGGCAAATACATTACATCTGCCGGTGGCGCCAAAAGTTTCGAGGCCGCACTTTACCTATGTGAATACTTTTACGGAAAAGAAGTTACCGCAACACTAGCGAAAGGATTGGTTATCGATTGGAACCTTGATGACGTGCCACACCTTATTATAAAATGAATACCACAAGAATCATCTTTGGAGCTATCGGTCGCTGCCAGGCCCGCAAAATTATTCTTCAATAATATCGTACCGAGCGTCTTTCAAATACTTTTCTACGATTTCGTTGAATTCAGGCGTTATGCGAAGTAAGGCGGTATTTTCAAGGGAATAGAGTTTGGTCTTATCGGTATAGCCCTTTTTCAACAGTTCTTCCAAATAAAACAAAGCCGTACCGTAGTCATCGATTTTGGCACTATAGGAAATAATCTTTTCGTAGTTACTGTAGGCCAAGGGCTCAATAATAGTTTCTAGCATCCATAAAAAGTTAAGGGCTTCGGTATCTACAGGACTTCCAGCGTTGACCATATCGATATTATCTGCGACCAATGCATTGACGTAGCCTTCCAATCGCTTGCCCATCTGTTGCTGCAAGATATCGGGGCTTTTTTTAAATTTTTCAAGTTCTTCCATCTGATACTTCCACCATCCCAAATTATTATAATTATAGCTAAGGATGTCCTCTTCTAAATAATAGATATAATCTTCTTTGATAAGTCCTTCTTTAAAGAAGATAGCATTTTGGCTGCGATTTTGAGTCTTGAACAATTTGCTCTTTCTTAAGGTTTTTCTACTCTCTTTTATCGAATCGGTAGATCTGAAAGGTCGATAAATTTCTAGCATTTCGCCTAATAAGTTATCGGCCAACAACGGTTTGTTCGAAGTATACAGCCTACTAATCTGTCCCAAATCTTTTCTATACTTTTTACTCACAAAAATAGTGTCTTTGGGTATATGCCCTTTAGCCATCGAGGCCAAGGTAAAAATCTCAAGGGCTTTTGCCAAATTTTCGGCGGTCGGCCATTCATGCCCCCCCTCAAAGATCAAAAGCTGGTTAGAAAACTTCATTCCGTCCAACAATTTCTCGGTTGCCAACATTCCGGGATAGTTATAATCGGCATTACCTACCAAGCCAACAAAATGAAACGGATTTTTAGAGGTCAAGACTTCGGTATTGGCTACTGGAGCGCCACAGGTCAAAACGCCTTGAACCCCTTTGATAAAAGTAGGTATCAAAGTCGAAAAACGACCGCCAGCGGAAAAACCCCCTGTATAAATTCTATTTTCATTAATGGGAAGTAATGATACAACAGTATTGAACATTCGATTTGCCACAATTATATTTTTCGATATTTGGATACTGTCCCTAATATTATTGGATGCCGCCAAAATATAACCCTGCTCTTCAGCGGCTGCCTTGAACATGCTAAGTGCCTGTTTAGCTCGACCTTTCATGTCAAAAACAAAAACTATGGGCCATGATTTTGAAACTTCGAAACTAGTTGGAAGATAAAGTGAGAAAGTCTCGGAAATCGAATCTTTTACGGTAAGGGAGTCTATGATTATGCCCTTTTTTAAAGTCAATTGCTGCGCCGTGCACGAAATCACGAGGCCGAAGGCGAGTAAGGTCAATATTTGCTTCATAAAAAGGAAATCATCAAAAATCTAGCCAAACAATATTAAAGAGCATTTGGCAAGTTCAAGTTCAAAAATTTATGGTTTATGTTCTATATCATAATAACTACCTTAAAGCTTGATTCGGACGACGAAATCGTTGTGAAACCTGCCTCGCGGCAGGCTGGTTTGAATTTTCTTGCATACTGCAAATATCAACTGCTTAGCAAAAAACGTCACTCCCCTATTTTACCAAATTCCACTCCTTCAGAGTAGGCCACTTTAATTCCGTTTGCACTTAAAGCCTTTTTTATAGCAACATTGGCACTAAAAGTAACCTCCCAAAAATCGTCAGGTTTTACATAAGGTCTTACGGTTAGTTCCACATTATGTGAATCAAAACTTAGGATTCCAACTTCGGGCAATGGTTCTTCTAAAATATTGGGTACCGTCTCAAGCGCTTCGAACAAAATCTTTTGGACTTTGGGAAAGCTTTCTTCGTAGGGCATGGTTATTTCCAACTCAAGACGAATCATACCTTTTTCGGTATAGTTTGTTACTATTGAATCAGTTACCATTGAATTGGGAATTATCAATATTTTATTGCCAGGTGTCAGTACATCGGTACTGAAAATACCGATTTCGGCCACTTTACCAAATTTATCCTTGACTTGCACCCAATCTCCTACTTTATAAGGCCTTAAGGTCAGAATCAAAATACCCGAGGCAAAGTTGCCTAAACTGCCCTGTAAAGCCATTCCTATGGCAAATGCCGCTGCGGCCAAAATCGCAAACAGCCCGGTCAAATCGGCACCCAACACTGTTGCTATAATAAAAAGAACCGTTCCTTTTAATATTACGCCTACTGTAGAAGACAAAAAAGGACGGAGAGTTTCGGATAACCCAGTATGTTCAAGTCCTTTTCTAACAAGATCTACAATTTTTTGGGACACTTTGAACCCAATCCAAAAAATTAGACCGGCTATAACAATCCTTGGAAAATAAAAAACCGCGTTGTCAATTGCAATTTGTATGTATTCTTTGATTTTATCCCAATCCATAGAATAAATTTACTAATAAGCAGCTGTTTTGAAATGCAATACCTGTGTTTTTATCCTACTTTTTATCTTAAACCCATTCTTAGCATGTAATCAAACATTGGGAAGTACTGTTACGCCTAAGGAAACCCGTTTTTTATCTTTTTAAGGTAAAATGACTTTTAAACTCTTTTGTAAGATTATCTTTCACGTATGAAATTCTGAACCAGTAGTCGCTCGAAGGGGCTTCGCTACCATTCAAAGTACCATCCCATCCGATACCGTCGCTAAACTTATATTGCAGCGTACCGTACTGATCGAAAATGCTTACCTCAGATTTTTCGATTTCCGGAAAGCCAACAATATTCCAAGTATCATTATTTCCATCACCGTTTGGCGTAAAAAAACGAGGGAAGTCGACCACAAGAAATTCCTGAAAGAGCATACTGCAGCCATATGAGTCTGTAACTGCGGCAATATGTTCGCCCGCACTTAAATTCTCGAACCTATTCACGGAACCGAAAGGCTCGCCATCGATACTATAGCTATATGTACTGTTTCCCTCTGCAATAATATCTATAGTATTATTGTTCGTGAATAGATCTGAAACAAAAACAACATTGAAAACATCTGGTTGTTGGGAGAAGACCACTTTGGTGCTTATTGAGAAATCACATCCGAACTTAAGATTTTGTAACACCACATAATACTCCCCTACCGAAGAAGCCGTGTAAAATGAATCCGTAGCGTCTGCTATCAAGTTTTCTGGTGCGATGCTCTCTTTATACCATGTGAAGATATAGTCTGAAGGTATTAATCTGGTATTCAATACGGGCAATGGGTCTAAAGTGTTACCCAACCTATCAAGGCAAAGCACATATTCTTCTTTAAGCGAAGTTTCAAAATCAAGCCCTTGTATTTTTAGTTGAAACGTAACTATTTCGTAACAGCTATTTCTTGATGAAATACGGGCATAAATAGTTTCTGCGCTACTGGTCACATAATCACGTATATTAGAAATAGGATTCGAATACCCTATCGCATCGGCCTCTGAAATATAGTACATAACCTGATAGACCGTTGCATCTTGGTCTCCCAAGATCCGGCTTCCATTAGCCAAGAAATCGAAACTTTCTTTACCATTCGCATCGATATCGCAAGCTACTAAATCCAAAGGCGCCTGCTTTACATTGGGAGGGGCAATAAACTCAACTAACAAATTACCTGTTGAGAGACAGGTTCCCGAAAAAATCAAATCTACACTGTAGTTGCCTTCTTCGATGAGATCGACCTGTGCGTTACCAGCCCATTGCGGTACTTCGACATCATCTTTGTACCACCTATAATCTTGAACTCCGTTTACCGAGACATCTAACGCTACAGTTTCGCCGATACAGACCGGATTTCCGTTAACAACAGTTCTATCGCCACCCAGATCTAAACCCAAAGAAAAACTGCCAGCCTCTAAAAATACCGCTGAATCTACTTGGGAATCTTGGTTATCGGAAATGACCAATTTTATCGAATACTTCTCCCCTGGATTGACCAAGGATTCGGCCTTTAGGCTCTTTGTCTGTCCGTGAAAAGATATAGCAGAGCCCCTTCCGTTTATCTTATCAAAAAAACTAAGGTTTCGGGGGCCGCATTCGCCTGTTATACCAGGCCTGATAGTAGTCGCACTTACGGGAAGGTCACTATCGGGAATAATGGCCAAATTGGTAGAAACCCCTTTGGAGTCAGTCAAAATAAAAGCGAACACGTCGGAATAAATACATTGATAGTTTTCTTGATATTCCTCAGAGGCAAAGAGAAAATTAAAACTCATACTGTTGGTCAAAGGCACAAAATCGAACTGAATGAAGGTGGCGTTAAATAGGTTGCTGGTATTTGTAATCGCCCTAAGTTCCTTATCTCCCGGCCATTCTTCATCACCAGAATCATTAATTCCAATATTAGGCCCTTTTGCATCCCTGACCTTTCCGGTTGATAGAATAATTCCCTCTTCATAGGGAAAATCGGTCCTATTTGCATTAAAATAACCAATTCCGTTAACGCGTTGCGAAGTTCCCGTAAAAGAAGTGTAATTTGAAGTTTCGGCACAATTGCTATCAACAAGCACATCTCGCACAAGCTCTTCAATGGTATAATTTGTATCATCCACCTGGAACTGCCCAAATAACTCCATAGTGCACAAAAGGAGTGCAAAGAAGATAAGTGCTTTCATTTTCAATAGCGTGTTTCCGAAATTCGGAACTCTAAATATACTCGGAATTTATCTATTCTCTAAGGTATGTATGACTTTTCTATACCTCAACAACTCTGTTTTGACCTAGGGTAAAAGCAAGATTAGACCGATTATATTCGGTGCCAACATAGAAAACATCATAGCTTCGGAAAAAGCGGTTACAGCATCAAAACTCCCGGCAGTACTGGCATATCGATTTCGGCCCCGACCATAATCTGACGGGTGACAATTAATACCAGAGTTGTCATCGTGCAAACGACAACCGTGTCAATAAAAGGTTCGAACAAAGCCCAAACCTTCACTCTCAGTATTGCGTGGCTTTACCACTGAACGGACAATTGATGCCTATGACGGATATTCTCTTTGACCCATCTTTTTTTTATGAGTAATCAGTAATCAGTAATCAGTAATCAGTAATCAGTAATCAGTAATCAGTAATCAGTAATCAGTAATCTAAAAAACTAAACTCTGATACTTCTAAGCTCCTATATTCCTATATTTTTTTTGAGCTTGAATTTGCGGCTTGAACTTTTTTTCCAATAGGAGCGTTCGATACCACGTTAGATAGCACAATATGAGTTCGGGTCTCCCCATACTGAATCAACTTGTCGATAAATTCCTCTAGATGAAATTGATCACTTAGAACTACTTCCATAACAATGTTCTCGTTACCGGTAATTCGATAGCAGTTGACTACTTCTTTGAACGATTTTACAATTTCAAGAAAGGGCTTGAGCTTGCCCATAAAGGCCCTTAACGTAATAATAGCTTTCAGTTGGTGACCAACCTTGGCATGTGAGACTTTAGTCGTATACCCCTCAATGATTCCGAGATCTTCCATCTTCTTTATACGTTCCGCCACCGCTGGTGGCGTGAGGCCGACTTTACGCCCGATATCGGCAAACGTTTCCCGCGCATTGTCTTGCAGACATTTGAGGATTTTCCAGTTTAAATCATCGATGTTTAGATTCAAAGCCATATGTCTTTAATAATTTGTTATCAAAAGCTAATATACAAATTCACTTTTGATTCAAAAGCAAAAAATCATGAAGTGACCGTAACTTTATAATAACAAATTACCAGTAAAAAGAATTATGTCTTACAATAATCTTGGTACGCTACCCGTGTATAAAAAAGCACTCAAACTCTGCCAAATGAGTAGGGAAATTGCGTCGTATGTGTCTTTTAATAAAGATCTTTTAAAGCTGTACCAATCGAATAGCCTTAGGGATATCATTGCCGATTCATTATTGACGGATACAATACTGATACCAAAAAAAATAGCTTTAGCAGAATCAGCAGATTCGCATACCGAGCGAATGAAGAGTGCCACTTACATTAGTATCATGATTCGAAACATCAGTTCGTATTGCAACGGACTTGAAAATGATGGCGTTAAAGAGAAAGAATACCTCAATCTTTTACGACAAGAAATCAGAAGTTTTCGTGAGTCGTTCAAAAAGTGGCGAAGTTCTTTCCCTGATAGTGGAAACTCGTATTGGAACTAACCCTTTCTATCGGCACCTTTACTAAAACCTTATTATTTATCACCTTTGTTCTTTTTTAAAGTTTTAATTTTGGATTTTATACCAATACTTTGAAAATAACTATCCTAATCAATTGCCCCGACCAATCGGGAATTATAAGTGCACTGACCAACTATATTAGTCTGCAAAACGGTAATATTATATATCTTGACCAACATGTCGATAAAGATGCCAATGTTTTCTTTATGCGTTTGGAAAGTGATTTCGAAAACACCAATTTCAATGTTGCAGCGTTTAAAGCAGGATTTCAAAAAGATTTGGCGGAAACCTATCACATGAAGTGGAGTATGCATCTAGCGGTTACTAGACCGAAGATGGCCCTGTTCGTTTCTAAATATAACCACTGTTTATATGATCTGTTAAGTAGATTCCATTCTAGGGAATTGGAAGTCGATATCCCTTTTATTATAAGTAATCACTACGATCTTGCACCGATTGCCCGCCAGTTTGACATTCCATTCCATCACATACCCTTCAATAAAGATATAAAAGACGTAGCCGAGACCGCACAATTGAAACTTTTGACCGAAAACAAGGTCGATTTTATTGTCCTGGCCAGGTATATGCAGATTGTCAGCTCAAAAATTATCGACAACTACGCGAATAAAATTATCAATATACATCACTCTTTTTTACCTGCATTTGCGGGTGCAAAGCCCTATCACGCAGCCTTTAAAAGAGGGGTAAAAATCATTGGGGCCACCAGCCATTACGTGACCGAAGATTTGGATGCCGGTCCTATCATTGAACAAGACGTGACTGCCGTCTCCCATTCACACAGTATAAAAGATTTCATCGCCAAAGGTAGGGATCTCGAAAAAATCGTTCTCGCTCGTGCAGTAAAGCTACACGTACAACGTAAGACGATGGTCTATAATAATAAAACAGTCATATTTTCTTGAAATTAGCTTTTGCATAAGATTTTAGCTATTCGGTCGTTGTATTTGTGATTCTTAAGACCAAATAAATTGATCTGGAATTTCTTTCGAACAGCTAAACACAATTCTTATGACAAAAAAAATACTAGTTTGCATTGTTACCTTTCAATTGTTTGCCTGTAGCGAACTTCAGCAAGTCGTCAACCAACTACCGCAAGGAAATATAGGAATCACCAACGATCAGATTGCACAAGGCCTTAGACAGGCGTTAGACAAGGGTATAGATCAACAGGTAAGCAAACTTACTCAACAAGATGGTTTCTTTAAAAACGAGCTCGTAAAAATTCTTCTGCCCGAAGAGTTGCAGAAAGTAGATAAAACACTTCGTGATATCGGTCTAGGAAATTTGGCCGACGAAGGCCTTAAAGTATTGAACCGGGCAGCAGAAGACGCAGTCGGTGAGGCTACTCCAATTTTTGTAAATGCTGTAAAGGGCATCACCTTCAACGATGCAAAAAATATATTGCTGGGAAACGATGATGCGGCGACTCAATATTTAACATCGACCACACAGACCGAATTATACAGTAAGTTCAATCCGATTATAAAGAATTCTTTCGACAAAGTGGGTGCCGATAAAATCTGGAGCAACCTTATCAGCAAATATAATAGCATTCCCTTGACCAAAAAAGTGAATCCCGATTTGACCGATTATGTTACGCAAGAAGCATTGAAGGGGGTTTACACCATGATTGCGATAGAAGAAAAAGAGATTCGCACGTCGGTTTCTGCCCGTACGACCGACCTTCTTAGAAAAGTCTTCGTATTACAGGATTAAGGTAAAAAAATTACTCTAAGCCTTACAATGATTTGAATACTAAGCCTTAAATTTTATAAAAATTCTTTTCGAATCTATAATCTTTGATAAGATATGCGGCTAAAAGATTGTTTTTTTTATAGTGAATTATTTGAGTAGGTAACTTTTTGAATCAGTTAGTTTAAAACCGGTTGGAGCTCCGGTTTTTTTGTTTTGAAACCTCACCTTACGAGATAAATAATTACTTTTTCATCTAAGAATCACATAAAAAATAGAGTAAATTCCCTGCCAGGAACAAAGTAAACTATTATCGGGGATTACTGATTTTAAGATACTTATAAGACGTCCGGCTTCTTTAATTTCACAAGTTAATCAAAGCTAATTAATCATTCGAACGAGACAGCCCATTGCAATTACCTTGATGATATCTCTTTGGACATCGTTGGTTTATCCTATCTCCCCTATAGATTTTGAAGAAGATAACCATTACGGTTCGGACGTTCAAGAATATAACAAATTACTAGAAAGGGTAGATGACCTCTATTTTGAGGGAAAGTTTCCGGACTAGAGAATCATCTGGTTTTTATTTCGATTGCCTTTCAGTTTGAGGTGCATTCCCGAATTATCAACCCAAATTTGTTCCCATTCTCTGGTTTTAAATTATAAAAATTAGTACTGGTTCGGGTTGATTTTCGATTGGCACTCACCCAATGCTTGTGTAGCACAATTACCTTCGGTTTTTTCGATGGTATTCTTTCTGGCTAGCGCTCAGTAAGGGTTGGGTACCTTACAAGTACCTATCCAAAAATCAAAGGACTTACGATTATTTGAACAACATTCGCACGATTCTTTTTGGACTATTCCAAGGGAAAAGCAAATTAGCGTCAAAAATAGAAATACCCTTTTTTTCGTTGTAGATAAAGTTTATAGAATATAAGATATTCGGCTATCGGCTCATCTCTGTAACATAACCGATAACGAAATTATTGAAGAGCTTGGGCTGCTCAACGTTCACGACATGACCGCAGTGTTCTATTGTCAAAAGACTGGATGAAGTTTGCTTTTGAACCATCTTTTTTACGGAGGGAAGAAATAAATAGTCCTCGCCACCCATAACATAAAGAGTTGGAATTTTAATATCCATCGTTCTGAAAAAACGTAAGAGCGGACTTATCTGCGAACCCATTTTGTACCATCGAACAAATTCTTTTTGATACAGTTTTTTTGCTTCCCGGATAAAAAGTAATCGTGACTCTTTATGGTTACTATCGGGCATAATAGCGAAAGTAAATAGTCGGTACAACCAGATATAAGGCACTAGCGACTTGAACATGTTACCGAAAATCATCAATAACCTAAAACGCAAATCCAGTCGCATAATGGCACCTCCCATAACCATGCTCGAAACTCTTTCAGGGTATTTTTCAGCAAGATTACGTATGAGTACAGTACCTAAAGAAATACCCACAAAATGTGATTTCTTGATATCAAGATAATCGATAACCTCAACGATATCTTCCGTTATATAATCAAAAGTATACTTATCGTTGAATGCGTCTTTAAGTCCCGGCTTTGAATCGCCATGCCCTCTTAAGTCTAACAGCAGTACATTAAAGTGTTCCTTAAACTCACGCACTTGCTTGTACCATATTGCCGAACTGCCCCCCGCACCATGTACGAAGGTCACCCAAGTTTTAGAATCTTGGTGAAGATATGTTGTGTAATTCAGCAAAGTGTTCTCTAGATTTTTCCTGTTAGGAAACTTTGCAATGTATTAAATCTTTTGACTCATGCGCTGTCCGAACAAAAAATAACACACCTTTAACTAAAGTATAAGGTAAAAAGACAGGCATTGTAAGATAAAACTTTAACCTTTTGATTGATAGTTATTTAAAAGTCCCTAAGTCTAAAAACCATTAAAAACCCCAGACGGCTCGCAAATACGGCTAAATACTAAAAGCCCCAGCTCTTTTTAACAGAAAAACGATGTCATTCTCAGCTTTTGTATAAGCTTATTGCCAATAAAACGTCAATAGAACTGATTTTTAGTCGAATATGACGATTTGTGAAGTCCAAAATTGATTTTGCACCGTATATTTGAGAGAATCATTTTTAAGATTTATGGAAAATCAATATTGTAAAGTCGGACAGGTAACTCCAATCACAGCGAACAGAAACGCTATAACCCTTTTGGAGTACCAATATCAGAATTTTTTAGATAAGGCCAGTAACTTGGAATATACCGATGCTAAATTAGTTGAGTTTTTTGAGCTTAAAGCGAAGAAAATCCAAAAGGTATTGGAAAATATGATGAAGTAATCACTTCATCTTTTTCAACTCAAGAGCCATTTGATTTTGTAGTACACCCGCCTCTTTCGCGGCGACAACTGCAAAATCTTTTTCTTTGGATGCATATATGATTCCTCTTGAAGAATTGATTAATAAACCTACATTATCGTTCATACCATAGGAGCACACTTCCTCTAAATTTCCTCCCTGGGCCCCAACACCAGGCACCAACAAAAAACTATCGGGAACAATTTTTCTGATTTCACTTAAATATTTTGCCTTGGTGGCCCCTACTACATACATAAGGTTCTCGGCATTTTCGTAGGTCTTTGAAGTTTCCAATACCTTTTTGTAAAGTTCTTTACCGTCTATCAATTGTGTCTGAAAATCAAACGCACCGGCATTCGAAGTCAATGCCAATAAAATGGTGTGCTTATTGGTAAATGCCAAAAAAGGTTCTATTGAATCTTTTCCCATGTAGGGCGCAATCGTAATCGAGTCAAAATTCAGATCTTCAAAAAAGGCTTTCGCATATCGGGTCGAAGTATTCCCGATATCGCCGCGCTTGGCATCGGCAATCGTAAAGATTTCTGGAAAATTCGCGTTTAGATAGGTAATGGTCTTTTCTAAAGACTTCCATCCTTCGATACCATAGGCTTCATAGAAAGCGATATTAGGCTTATAGGCAACACATAGATGATGTGTCGCGTCTATAATGGCTTTGTTAAAGGAAAAAATCGGATCTTCTTCGGTTAGAAGATGCGTAGGAATCTTTTCTAAATCGGTATCAAGACCGATGCATAGAAAAGATTTCTTCTTGTGTATTTGGGTTATGAGCTGTTCGGTTTTCAAGTTCAAGTTCAAGTTCAAGTTCAAAAGAGTTTTATAAACTCATAAACTTATTTCTAAAATATCTCCGAAGCTTCTTTTAATTTCTCCGTATTCTCTACCAGACTCAATTCGTCGATTATTTTCTGAACGTCTCCGTCGATAATATTCTGAAGATCATAAAGTGTAAGGCCGATACGGTGGTCGGTCACCCGACCCTGTGGATAATTATATGTTCTAATTTTCGCCGATCGATCACCACTGCTTACCTGTGAATTTCGTTTCGCGGCATCTTGTTCTTGTTTTTTGGCCAACTCCATATCGTACAACCTCGAACGTAATACTTTAAAAGCCTTTTCTTTATTTTTGTGCTGCGATTTCTGGTCTTGGCATTGCGCCACCAATCCAGTTGGAACGTGCGTTAACCGCACTGCAGAATAGGTGGTGTTCACCGACTGCCCGCCTGGCCCTGATGAGCAGAAAAAATCGATACGAACATCTTTCGGATTGATTTGCACATCAAAATCTTCGGCTTCTGGCAATACCATTACCGTAGCAGCACTGGTATGCACCCTACCTTGTGTCTCAGTCTGCGGTACGCGCTGCACGCGATGTACGCCGGCCTCAAATTTTAAAGTACCGTATACATCGGTACCATTGACCTCAAACTGAATTTCTTTATACCCCCCACTCGTACCTTCACTTAGGTCGATGACATTGGTTTTCCATCCTTTTGATTCACAATATTTCGTATACATACGGAAAAGGTCACCAGCAAAAATACTTGCCTCGTCACCTCCAGTACCCGCACGGATCTCTACAACCACATCTTTCGTGTCTTCCGGGTCTTTGGGTATGAGCATCACTTTTATTTCTTCCTCCAATTGAGGCAGCCCCGCTTTGGCTTCATCTAACTGCATTTTCGCCATTTCCAGCATTTCGGCATCACTACCATCGGCGATAATTTCCTCAGCTTCGTGAATATTATCAGTCAACTCAATATACTGATCTCGCTTTGAGACCAGTGCTCTTAGGTCTGAGTATTCTTTGGTCAGTTCAACGTAGCGTTTTTGGTCCGATATGATGTCGGGCTGAATGATCAGGTCGGAAACCTCATCGAAACGCTGTTTTACAATATTCAATTTGTCTATCATGCTCTTACCTCAATTGGGTTGCTAATTTACAATAAATTTGTACATTTATTCATATGCTCGTGATTTGAAAAATACCGTATTCCGCCTAAAAACGTATCGACTAATTTTTCTTTTTTACAGGAAATTCTTATGGATTTCAGTTGCAATAAGCTTTATTCAGTATGCCCTACTTAAATCGCTGCAAATCGACGGTATTCTTTTTAAAATAGTTCTTGCCAAACTATCGCTTTTTGGGTTGTTAATGCTATTTCATTTTGATATTCGTTCGAACCAAAAACTGATTTTCTATAAAAATTTCGCTATTTCTCGCACACGACTCTTTTCGATTTCATTTCTAATGGATACGCTTTTGACCCTACTCACCCTTGAATTACTAAAACTGTTTTGATCCTTGAAATCGACAACGTGGAACTCAGTTTTGATAACAGACGCATTCTCTATGGTGTTTATCTGAAATCGGAAACCGGTAAAGTAACCGGAATTCTGGGGAAAAACGGATGTGGAAAGACTTCTTTGTTACGCATCTTGTTCGGAAGCTTAAGACCCAAATACAAGAATATACGTATTGACGGAATACCACAAAAGAGAAACCTTTACGGCACAGATTTGGCCGCCTATTTACCTCAACACCAACTACTGCCAAACAATCTAAAGCTTTTGGATGCCTTCCGGTATTTTGATGTGGAATGGAAAGGGTTTACAACTGATTTTCTTTCCTTTGAGATATACGCAAAAGCGAGGATCAACGAACTTTCTTCCGGAGAACTTCGGGTGATAGAGACATATCTTATCCTGAATTCCAATAAAAAAATCATTCTTCTAGACGAGCCCTTTTCGTTCATTGCTCCTATCTATGTAGAAAAAATAAAAGAGCTCATCGAACTAAAAAAGAAGAAAAGTGCAATTGTAATCACCGACCATTTTTATCGTGATATTCTTGAGGTAAGCGATAGTGTCTATTTTTTAAAGAGTGGTTATTCGAAGTTGATCCGCTCCAAAGAAGACTTGGAAGATGAGGGTTATTTAAATTTGGAAGACTGACGAGACAGTATTCAAGCTCAATCCTCGCTAAGTTTTGAAATAATTTTTCCCACATTCTTATCCTCAAATCTGGAGATTGCCTTTAGTACAAAGCCAATAACCTTCGATTTAGGTCGCCTTATTATTTCGTTGATTTTCAGTACCACTGAGTCCAAATTCTTAATCGTTTCACCCTGTCCATCACTTCCTAATGCCCATAGCAGATTTGCACCATTCCAAGATTGTTCACGGGCTTTGCGCATACTGAAATCTATTACTTTTTCATCAGAATTTTTCCCAGCCCAATCTAACAAAAATAATAATGGAGATACTTTACCAAGTCTTTCTTGCAATTCATTTGTAGTATTGAACAGTACGTCGTTCACTTTGTTAAAGTCGTTTTCAATTTCCGACAACTCTTCTCCGACCATACTTTGGCTGGTTGCAATTGCAAGGTCGAGGTTGATATGGGTGCTCATACCTATAAGAATATGTTGTAAGATAGTTAAAGGCTCATCTTTATGTATAAAGGCGAATTCCCAAGATTTACTGACCTCTTTATGGTTTCTGTAATCGTGATAGGCGTCTAAATACAGGTTGGCAAAGATGACGTCCATTTTTTCGAGCCTCTCATTATCCTCGAAATTTTTCAACTGTACTTCCTTTTGTATTTCTGCAGTAGTCCGTCTATAAATATAGGCGAACAGACCAAGTCGGTCATTAGTTACTATGGCCTCTTCGATAATGCTATCCAATCGATTGAGAACTTCTTCAATGGTGGCTGGGTGGTTCAATAGTAGTTGTCATTCGTTACATGACGAAAATTTAGTCATATCGACTCAAAAAAAAAACCTTTACCCACTTTAAATTTATTGGTCGAAAGGTTTAGGGATCGTTCTCTAACAAAATTCCACTGCTCTTATGAATCTTGTTATCACTATCGATTAAAACTACTTCGTAATCTGCTCCCAATTGATTAATCAAATGTAGTCCGGCATCTTTACCCAAAATAAAGACTGCTGTGGCCAGGGCATCGCAAAATTCGGCGTCTTTGGCGAATACGGAAACACTATTGATACCCGTCGATGGATATCCCGTTCTGGGATCGATGATATGGGAATATTTTTTACCATCAAAAACAACATGTTTTTCATAATTGCCAGAAGTGGCCACAGAAGATTCTACAATAGGTAACCAAGAAAAAATCTTTTCTTTGCTTAACGGGTTTGCGATACCGATCACCCATTTTTCACCATTGGCCTTAGTGCCCCATGTAGTGAGGTCTCCTGCGGCATTAATAATACCTCCTATCACTTGTTTAGAGACCAAAAGCTCCTTGGCCCTATCCGCAGCATAACCTTTGCCGATTGCTCCAAAAGAAATTTTCATGCCTTTTCTACTCAAAAAGACACTTTGCTCAATCTCGTTCAAGATAATTTTTTGGTATCCAACCTTAGCGATGGATGCTTCAATTTCTTTTTTAGTAGGTTTAAATTGCATTGACCCATCAAATTTCCAAACCTCCTCCAAAGATGCATACGAAATATCAAAGGCCCCTTTGGTCAGCACAGAAATCTGTTTGGCGCGTTCGATAAGCATGAAGAGTTCCGAACTCACCTTTACAGGCTTAATTCCGGCATTTTTATTAATCAATGATGTCTCTGAATCCGGATCCCATGCAGAAATCAACTTTTCTATCCGTGCTATTTCGGCGGAGGCCTCATCAATATTTATATAGCCAACGTCTTCGTTCTTGGCTACAACCGTAATGTCGAAACGACTACCCATCAACTCCATGGCCTTGTGTACCGTAACGAAATTTTTGTCTTGCGCGAAACCGCTCAAGAAAAAAAAGCAAACAAATATGGAAGGCCAAAACCTCACTTTAGAAAAGTGTTTAAATGTGATATATAAGCAGAAGGAGTGCTATTAGCGTACCCTGTATTGCCCAGAACGTCACCATTTTTGTCCAATACGACGACCAGCGGAAAATGCCCTTGAGAATTATACTTTTCCACCAAAACAGTATTTTGCGCTTTCAATGTTTCGGGTAGTTTATTGGCTTTCTTTCTAGGAAAATCTGCCTTATAGAGAATGTAATTTTCTTTCGAAAATTCTTTAAATTCTTCGGATTGCCAAATCTTCTTATCTAATTTTATGCAGGGGCCACACCAGTCGGAACCAGCGAATACCAAAATCAAAGGTTTGTCCCCTTTCTTGGCCAGAGCCAATGCCTCCTCATAGTTTTCTTGCCAATCTTGGGCAAAAATTACGGTGGTGAACACCAAGCAGAAAAGAAGTACAAAATTTTTCATGACGATATTATAGGCAAAATCGATACCAATCATTCAAATACACGTAGCGAAGTACCCGAAAGTTCGGTTTTAAATATCTTAAGCATTTTTGCTGGTTTGCTATCAACTTTGTTTTTCGGACTACCGTCTTGTTCGAAACGAGAACCGTGTACATCACAGTAAAAGATACCACCGTCTTGATCTACGAATCGCACCTCATCATAACCTTGATGACTACAAACTTGGCTCGCGGCAACAAATTCACCTTCAAGGTTTTTGACGACAACCACTAGATTTTTGAGAATATAGCCCCCATTAGTGGCCAGTTTTGCAGCTTCAGGAGCCTCAAGATCTATGGTGAAATCAACACCTGTGGGTACCGGTGTATTTCCTCCTTCTTCGTCCTCATCGTTTGAACATGCGTGCAAACATGGAAAAGTGACAGCGAACGCCGCAGCCGCACCAAGGCCTTTAAGAAACTGTTTTCTTTCCATAGCATTATAGTTTATTAAGAAAACGTAGTATTCAGGGGAATCGTATACCTTAATACACAAACTCTCCAAAAGGGCTTTTAATTGTCAATTTTTTTGAAGAATTGGCCTCTACCCTACCCACTATCTGGGCTTCGACATTGAAGCTTTTAGCAATTTGAATCAAGTCTTCCGCGATGGAAGCATCTACATAAATTTCTAAACGATGGCCACAATTGAATACTTGGTACATTTCTTTCCACTCTGTACCCGATTGTTGCTGAATAAGTTCGAACAGCGGTGGAACAGGAAAAAGATTATCTTTTATGACATGAAGGTCTTCGACAAAATGTAGAATTTTGGTCTGGGCTCCACCACTACAATGCACCATACCATGAATTTTTTCGGAACTATATTTTTCAAGGATTTTTTTAACAATAGGGGCATAGGTACGTGTAGGCGAGAGCACTAGTTTTCCAGCATCTAGCGGAGTACTTTCGACCAAATCAGTCAACCTTCTGTTTCCTGAATAGACCAACTCATCGGGTACAGCCGCATCGTAACTCTCAGGATACTTTTCCGCAAGATATTTCGAAAAAACATCGTGCCTAGCAGAGGTGAGACCGTTACTGCCCATTCCACCATTGTATTCTTTTTCATAGGTTGCTTGTCCAAAAGATGCCAAACCAACAATGACATCGCCGTCTTTAATTTTTGCATTATCGATCACATCAGATCGCTTTAAGCGTGCCGTTACGGTAGAGTCAACAATAATTGTTCTCACTAAATCACCCACATCGGCAGTCTCCCCTCCCGTTGAGCGTATGGTGATACCATGCTCCGCCAAATCGGAAATTAGTTCTTCGGTCCCATTAATAATTACTGAAATAACTTCTGCGGGAATCAAATTTTTATTTCGACCAATAGTCGATGAGAGCATAATATCTGTGGTTGCACCCACACATATCAAGTCATCGATGTTCATGATAAGAGCATCTTGGGCAATACCCTTCCAAACCGAAAGATCTCCGGTCTCTTTCCAATACATATAGGCCAATGAAGACTTTGTGCCCGCACCATCGGCGTGCATGATCAGGCAATAGTCCGTGTCGTTCGTCAGATAATCAGGAACTATCTTGCAAAATGCCTTCGGAAATAATCCCTTGTCTATGTTCTTAATGGCATTGTGCACATCTTCCTTTGATGCAGAAACTCCTCTTTGGCTATATCTTTCGCTGGCTGACGAACTCATTTTTGTCTATTTGTGGCAAAAATAAGATATTCACTTCACAAAGTTCGCCTGACCAAATAAACTTTCTTGAACTTCTATTGTTATTAAAACTTGGTGTATAGACCCGCCCCAATAACCGCTCTTTTCGGAACGTTATTTCCTGAAATTGCCGAAGTATAGTTCGCCAGCACCCCAAATTTTTGGGTAATCTCAACGATGGCCTTCACTCCATAAGCCACGTATTCTTGATCGTTAACATAAAGACCTGTGAGCAAATTGCTTGCCGGAAGCAGAACATCACCATTTTCAAAGGAGGTTGATACATCTAAAAAAGCTATTAACCAAAGTGGTTTAAGAGGTTTGGCTCCTACTTCCGCACCAAATTTAAAGTTCGAACTGTAGCCATTGAACCGTATATCAACTCCCGTAGTACCTTGCACAAAAAAACGACCGAAGCTCCTCCCGATATTTAGTTTTGGCGCTAAAGTCCACGTGTCATATCCACTACGCAAACCAAGTTCCGGATAAAACGTACCCGTATTCGCCTCTATATTGAACTGCCCTGAAATCACCCACTTCTTATTGTAAAGTTGATGTTTGACACCAAACGCCAAATTACCGAATGCTGTTTTTGAACCTTCTGCCGTTATAGGTGTAGCTCCCTCTATTACTACATCACCGCTTTTAATCATTTTAATAGGAAGACTCATAACCAGGGTGGTTTTTTCAGAAAGCCCGTATTCACCGAATAACTGTAACGTATTATCTGTTATTTCGCGCTCCGTTCTATAATCTGGAGAACCAAAGATATTAGTATAGCCACCTATATTATAATAAGACAATTGTACATATGCTTCGTTTTTTGATTTGGTCCATGCACCTTGAGAAAAAAGGGTAATTGTAAACAAAATGAAAGGAAGGAAAAGTAATTTTTTCATAATACTGCGTATTGTGTTAATTTGAAAATTTTTACCATTAGTATGCACTATTCCCCCAAACCTTACAATATTGTGTCGATTTTGCATATAGTTTCGACTTATAACCAAATTTTAAGGTCTACCACCATGAAATTGAAATACGGGCTAAGGGCTCTCTTTTTTAGAGAGAAGTGTCAAGGAAAGTTCTGCAGATGTAAGCTTTTATCTCGTAAACAAAAGCTCACGATACTTTGTTAGGGGCCATAATCTATCGTCGATCAGCTTTTCCAATTTATCACAATACACACGTATATCATCAAAATAGGGCTTTACATTATCACAGTAGGCAAATGCTTTTTTGTGGGTATCAGTGAGTTTGTTGGCACGTCTTCGAGCATCGGTCATCGCATCGGTCTTTTTCTTAAGCTCAGTAACATGTTCCCCGATTAGTTCTATGATGCCAGAAGTACCGTCTGAAAGCCCCTTATGAGCTACACCGTAAATTTCTTTCAAGCCTAAAACATTTTTAATCAACATACTTTGATATTCAACGGCTGTAGGAATGATGTGACCGTAAACCAATTCGTCTAACACCCTACCTTCTATCTGAACATGTAGAATATAGGCCTCTAATTCCACTTCTTGACGGGCCCTTATTTCGGTTTCGCTTAGTACGCCCATCGTCTTAAAAAGCGCGATAGTATCTTTCGAAGTCAACACTTGTAGTGCTTGGGGCGTATTCTTGTTGTTACTCAACTTTCTTCTTTTGGCCTCTTTTTCCCATGCCTCGCTGTAGCCATCACCATCAAACCTGATTCTTTTGGAAGTCTTTATATATTCCCGTAATACATTGAATATGGCTTCATCTTTTTTCAGGCTCTTTTTATCGATAAGGGCATCAACCTCTTTTTTAAAGTCGCGCAGTTGTTTGGCTACTATAGTGTTCAATATGGTCATAGGTTTGGCGCAATTGGTCTTGGCCCCTACCCCGCGCATCTCAAATTTATTTCCTGTAAAAGCAAATGGTGAGGTACGGTTACGATCCGTATTGTCCAATAAAATTTCAGGAATCTTACCTACCACGTTCAATTTGAGCTCCGTCTTTTCCTCGGGGGAAAGCTTTCCTTTTGAAACACCCTCCAATTCATCAAGAACATTGCTCAGTTGTTTCCCGATAAAAATGGAAAATATAGCAGGAGGTGCTTCATTAGCTCCCAACCGATGGTCATTGCTTGCCGACGCAATAGAAGAACGCAACAGCTCTTCATACGTATCTACTGCTTTAATAGTATTGATGAAAAAGGTCAAAAACTGCAAGTTCTTCATAGGTGTGGAACCTGGACTGAGCAAGTTCACTTCGGTATCGGTTGTCAATGACCAATTGTTATGCTTACCGGAACCATTAATGCCGGCAAATGGTTTTTCGTGAAAAAGCACCTTAAAATGATGCCGACTGGCGATTTTATCCATAACATCCATCAGCAGTAAATTATGATCTACGGCTAAATTGGCTTCCTCGAAAACCGGGGCCAACTCAAATTGGTTCGGTGCCACCTCATTATGTCTAGTTTTTACGGGAATGCCCAAACGAATACATTCCTTCTCCAAATCTTTCATAAAAGCTATTGCCCTTAGCGGGATAACTCCAAAATAATGATCCTCCAATTGTTGGCCTTTGGCAGCGGCATTACCCACCAAAGTGCGCCCGGTCATACTAATATCTGTACGCGAATTCGCAAGGGCACTGTCTATTAAAAAATACTCTTGCTCCCACCCTAACGTGGCATTCACCTTAGCTACGCTCTTATCAAAATACTTTGCCACAGCGGTCGCTGCTTCGTCTATAGCGTGAAGTGCCCTTAAAAGCGGGGCCTTATTGTCTAAAGCTTCACCAGTATATGATACGAAAATAGTTGGAATACAAAGGGTCGTGTCATAAACAAAGGCCGGGCTGGTTGGGTCCCATGCCGTATAGCCACGTGCTTCAAAGGTATTTCGAATACCCCCGCTCGGAAAACTTGATGCATCGGGCTCTTGTTGAACCAATTGCCCACCACCAAATTTTTCCAACGCCTGGCCATTTGGCAATAAGTCGAAAAAAGCATCGTGCTTTTCAGCCGTAGTACCTGTCAAAGGCTGAAACCAATGTGTGTAATGCGTGGCTCCCATCGATATGGCCCAAGCTTTCATAGCTTCTGCTACTTGATCCGCGATTTTGCGATTTATCTTAGAACCTGAAAATATGGCATCGCGAACGCTTGCCAAAGCATCTTTGGTCAAGTATTGTAACATGCGCTCTTCGTTAAAAACGTGGGTCGCAAAAAGTTTGGAACGTCGTCCTTTTTCCTCCACCGTGATCGGCTCTCTCTTTTGGCTCTCGAAAAGCGCATCGAATCGTTGTCTCGACATCTGGTATTTATTATTTAGTGGCTAAAATAATGATTATGAATTTAATAATTATAACGGCTTAAAATTAATTTCTGACAAAATACCCCTTCTTATGCAGGGGGTTTCTAAATTATATGCATTTTTTACATATTTACCCCCCCAAAAATTAGATTTTTTAAACAAAAAACATATTTTTGCTTGTTTTTAAAATTTAAATTTAACTCCCTATATTATGAGCAAATCAAAATTAGAATACATCTGGTTAGACGGTCATGAACCTACTCAGAACATGAGAAGTAAAACCAAAGTTGAAAACGACTTTAGTGGAAAATTAGAGGACTGCCAAATTTGGTCTTTTGACGGCTCATCAACTGAACAAGCATCAGGAGG
>RCNB010000076.1_pt1 | contig 70455 bp, 66 predicted proteins | sample 2041321 | NCBI WGS metagenome assembly RCNB01 (sample SAMN09708232, study PRJNA481090) | Marine sediment metagenome, whole genome shotgun sequencing project. | reverse complement strand
GGGCGGCAGCAATTTCACCTGGCCACCTGGTTAATTACGAAATTTTAAATATATTCTGAGTCTGTGGTTCGAAAAACCAGACCGTAAGTCGTCCCTATTCGCGGCAACTTCGCTCCCGTGCATTCCTAAATCCTGGAACATAAGTACATTCATTGAGACAGCCGCTCCCACGAAGGGTACCAATGGGTAAGGTTTTGCCAGCATTGAGAGAGTCTGTGGGAGCGGCTTCAGCCGCGAATGCCAGCCGGAATCTCAGTGATGAATTTGCTGACGAAACTCAGCAAATCGAGATCAATTGCGTTTTCCCGCCAGCTCCTGGGATGTCGACAGCAGTCTGCGGAAACTCTCGTAACGTCTTGCACTGATCTTGCCGTCTTCCACAGCGGACTTCACAGCACAATCCGGCTCACGCAAATGCCGGCAGTTGGCGAAGCGACAGTGCTGTCCGTATTCACGAACTTCGCGAAAACCGTGGATGACATCATCCGGGCGATCAATCACTGGTGCGTAATCGCGAACACCGGGTGAATCAATGACGGAGCCACCACCCGGCAACATCAGCATTGCCGAATTGACGGTGGTATGTCGCCCCTCGCCAGTTGCCGCAGAAATTTCGCGGACGCGCAGCTTGTTGTCGCCGAGCATGCGGTTGATCAGGCTCGATTTCCCGACGCCGGATTGGCCGACGATTATTGCCGTGCTGGCGCGCAAAAAGAGCCCAAGCTGGTCCACATTAGTGCCGTCGGTAGCACTGCAACTTATTGTTTTGTAACCGATTGTCTGGTAGTCGGTCAATGCGGATGCCGATGATTCGGATGCCGGGTGCAAATCGGTCTTGTTGAATATCACCATCGCCTCCACCGCCATCAATTCGGCTGCCGCCAGGTATCGATCGACAATGAACCAGTCGACTGGTGGCGCTTCAGCGGCGACGACAGCAATAAAATTCAGGTTTGCGGCCAATATCTCAATGCGGCCGCGGGTATCTGGTCGCCTTAGTTCATTCGCTCTCGGCAGGATATTGGTAATGAGCCACTCCGGCTCATTCGGGAGTGGCTCTACCGCAACTCTATCGCCGCACACAGGACGAATCTTCTTTCCTTTGATGCGGGCCCGCACTTCAGAACTGTCGTCCAGTCTCAGCAACATCTGGCGGCTGAAGGTTGCGATGACCAGCGCCTCCTGAGCCGGGTCAGGCGTCATCTGGCGAGCTCTTGTGCTGATCGGTATGCATTACGCCGCAGTATGCCGACAGGTGGCGAGCCTTGCACCCCCTGGCACTGATACACTTTGCGCACGTAGTGTAAATCGAACTGAGCGCAGGGAATTGCATGGCCAAAGACGAAGAGAAAAGTGCTGACGGAAGGTCAACGAATCTTATCTGGATCGACCTGGAAATGACCGGGCTCGACACTGTTAGCGACCAGATCATTGAAATAGCCACCATTGTGACTGACCAGGATCTCAACGAGAAAGCGGTCGGGCCCGTGCTGGCGGTTGGACAGTCGCAAGAGGTGCTGGATGCGATGGACGAATGGAATACGCGCCAGCACGGTTCGTCGGGACTGACAGCGCGGGTGCTTGAGAGTGATTTGTCGGTGGAAGATGCGCAGTTGCAAACACTGGAATTCCTGGCAAAGCACGTCAATGCCGGTGCCTCACCGATGTGCGGCAACAGCATCTGTCAGGATCGACGGTTCCTGGCTCGCCAGATGCCCGCGCTGGAAGAGTATTTCCACTATCGTAATCTGGATGTCAGTACTTTGAAGATTCTGGCGCAGCGCTGGGCACCACAGGTCGCCAAAGGCTACACAAAAGAATCATCACACCGGGCTTTGGATGACATTCGCGATTCGATTGCTGAACTTGACTACTACCGCAGTTCGTTTTTTGACCAAAACGTCCTGCTCGGAAAATAATGCCTGAAAAACCCAACGCACCTGCGACTGAGCGCAATCGGGACGCGATCCTGGAAGTGCTGCAAACCGAACTTCGCGGCAAGTCGTCCGTTCTGGAGATTGGCTCCGGAACCGGGCAGCATGCTGTCTGGTTCGGTCGCGCAATGCCGCATCTGAGCTGGCAATGCAGCGATCGGGAGATGAATCATGAAGGCATCATCGCCTGGCTCACGGATGCGGGACTGAAAAATATCCTGCCACCGCTCGTGCTTGATGTAGAAGACACCAACGAACCGGGCGAATCCTATGACGCTGTTTTTTCGGCGAATACGGCACACATCATGAGTTATCCGGCTGTTGAATGTATGTTTCGCATCGTCGGCTCCTGCCTCACGGAGGAGGGCGTATTCTGCCTTTATGGTCCATTCAACCAAAACGGGGCATTTAACAGCCCTGGCAATGAGAATTTTGATGCTTCGCTGAAGGCACAGGACGAAGCAATGGGGATTCGTAACCTGGAGGACCTGGATACTCTGGCGCTAGCCAATGGTATGACCCGGTTTCGGTTGTACGCAATGCCCGCCAATAATAATCTCGTCATCTGGAAAAAGGCGCCGATACGTGGATGAGCAGTCCTGCGACCCGGTGCCGTTCCAGGCTGAATATTGATGTTTTTCTGGCACCGCAAATCGCCATGTCATATAGTGGCGGCGTTACGAACGGGCGAATTTTTCAAATGATCAAAAAACGATTTCTGCAGCTAACTTGTGTACTTATTTTCGGCTTGTCTTTGTCTGCAATGGCTCAGGCAGAGTCTGCGTGGGTCAGTGATGTATTTGAGGTGACACTACGTACGGGACCCAGCACCAGCAACGCTATTCAGATGATGGTTGAGAGTGGCACCGAACTTGAGGTTCTCGAGGATGATGCAGATGCTGGCTATACCCGTGTCAGAACGAACGGCGGCACCGAAGGTTGGGTGCTGACTCGCTACCTGATGTCGGAAGCCTCAGCGCGCCAGCAGTTGCAGACGCTGACTCAGCAGCTGACCAGCGCAAATGCATCGGGCACTTCAAGAGAGTCGCAATTGGGCGCTATTCGTGGCGAGTACGACACTGCCAAGAGCCGCATCGCCGAACTTGAGCGCAGCGAAGCCGCATTGCAGAAAGATCTGGCTGAAATTCGCCAGACGGCAGCGAATACGCTGGCAATCGACAGTCAAAACAAGAATCTGCAACAACAACTAACCGACACCGAAATCCAGGTCAGTGTTCTCGAACAGGCGAACGATACGCTGTCAGGGCAGACAACGCGCAATTGGTTTATCACAGGAGCGCTGGTTCTGTTTGGTGGTGTCTTGCTGGGACTGGTTCTGCCGCGGATGAAATGGCAGAAAAAATCGAGATACGACAGTTTTTGAATCTATCTGAAACGCTTCGCGACGTTGAGCGCGACTAACTAACGGTTTTACCCGCCAGAAACATCCAGGTTTCAACGACAGTGTCCGGGTTCAGAGACATGCTCTCTATGCCCTCGCTAACCAGCCAGCGTGCCAGGTCAGGGTGGTCCGACGGGCCCTGACCACAGATTCCGACATACTTCTTATTGGCCAGGCAGGCTTTGATAGTCATCGACAGCATTGCCTTTACCGCTTCGTCGCGCTCGTCAAACAAGTCAGCAATCAGCGCAGAGTCGCGGTCAAGCCCAAGTGTCAACTGCGTCATATCGTTCGAACCGATCGACATGCCATCGAAATACTCAAGGAACTTGTCCGCCAGTAACGCGTTGCTGGGTAATTCAGACATCATGATTATCTTGAGATCATCCTTGCCACGTTCCAGGCCGTTCTCCGCCAACAGGTCAATGACCTGTTTCGCCTGGGCAACGGTGCGCACAAACGGAATCATAATCTGCACGTTTGTAAGACCCATATCATTGCGAACTTTTTTCAATGCTTCGCACTCGAGGTCGAAGCACGGTCTGAAACTTTCGGAGACGTAACGTGCAGCGCCACGGAAACCCAGCATCGGGTTTTCTTCTGCGGGCTCGTATTTTTCGCCACCAATCAGGTTCGCATATTCATTCGATTTAAAATCCGACAATCGAACAATGACCGGCTCCGGCGCAAAGGCTGCTGCAATTACACTAATTCCCTCAGCTAGTTTGTCGACGAAAAAACGGACGGGATCATCGTATCCTGCCATCTGTTCATTCACAGCTTCTCGCGTGTCGCTGTCCAGTTTGTCGTACTCGAGCAATGCGTTGGGGTGCACGCCGATCATGCGGTTGATGATGAATTCCAGGCGCGCAAGACCGACACCGTGATTCGGTATGTTCGCGAAATCGAAGGCCCTGTCCGGATTGCCGACATTCATCATTATCTTCACCGGAATATCGGGAAGCGCGTCCAGTTCAATCTGCGTTTCTTCGAATTCAAGGTGGCCATCGTAGACGTAACCCTCATCGCCTTCCGCGCAACTGACCGTCACCTCGCGACCATCGGGAATAGTCGTTGTGGCGTCACTACATCCAACCACGGCCGGGACACCGAGTTCGCGAGCAATGATTGCTGCGTGGCAGGTACGTCCACCCCGGTTGGTGACAATCGCAGATGCGCGCTTCATTACCGGCTCCCAATCGGGATCGGTCATGTCGGAAACCAGTACGTCACCAGGCTGAATGCGATCCATTTCGCTGGCATCGCGAATAATCTTGGCCTTACCAAAGCCAATTTTTTGCCCGATGCTGCGTCCTGTCGTGAGTATTTCAGAGCGGCTTTTCAATGTGAATCGTTCGATGGTATTGCCGCTGCGACTTTGCACCGTTTCCGGACGTGCCTGGAGTATGTACAGGCGGCCGTCTGAACCGTCTTTGCCCCACTCGATATCCATCGGCCGACCGTAGTGTTCTTCAATGGTTACGGCCGTCTGTGCCAGTTGTGTAATGTCTGCATCGCTTAGTGAGAAACGCATGCTGTCCGCCGGATCAACATCGACAGTGTCGACGGTTTTGCCCGGGCGCGGATCTTCGCTGTAAATCATCTTGATTGCTTTGCTGCCAAGATTCTTGCGCAGGATCGCAAATTTGCCACTTTTCAACGCCGGTTTATAAACATAAAACTCGTCCGGGTTTACGGCGCCCTGCACGACCGTTTCACCCAGGCCATAAGATGACGTGATGAATACTGCGTCGCGAAAGCCTGATTCTGTATCCAGAGTAAAAACGACGCCGGCAGCACCAATATCGCTGCGCACCATGTATTGAACGCCTACCGAGAGCGCGACCAGCGAATGGTCAAAGCCCTGGTGGACACGGTAAGCAATGGCCCGATCGTTATAGAGTGATGCGAAAACCTCATGTAGTGCTACGATCAGATGATCTATGCCGCGCACGTTAAGAAATGTTTCCTGCTGGCCGGCAAATGATGCGTCCGGCAAGTCCTCGGCGGTGGCAGATGACCGTACGGCGACCGCAATATCTTTGCCGCCAGACATCTCTTCCCAGCTCTGGCTGATGTCCGCCGTCAGTCGCTCGGGCAATTCCGTATCCATGATCCACTCACGAATCGACTTGCCAGCTTCTCTCAAGGCAGCAATATCATCAACGTCCAGGTCCTGCAGCGTGTTGTTTATACGCTCACCCAGGCCGCCTGTTTTCAGGAATTCACGATAAGCTGCAGACGTGGTGGCAAACCCACCCGGCACATCAACGCCGAGATTGCCTAGATTGCTGATCATTTCACCCAGCGACGCGTTCTTGCCGCCAACTGTTTCAATATCCTGCATGCCAAGCTCGTCAAGCTTGATTACGTATGGCTGCAAAATCTACTCCCTTGTATTGGGCCTTGGGAAATGGACAATCAAACAATGACTAATGAAAAACTGCAAGCGACTAAGCAGCAATCCGGGAATGTCCTTATATGAGTAAGCGTAGCGTATTTTTTCTATCTGACCAGACCGGTATTACCGCCGAAACACTGGGCCACAGCCTTCTAACGCAGTTTGAGGGCCAGAAATTTCGGCAGGTGACTTTGCCATTTATTGATAGCGATGACAAGGCACACGAGGCCGTCGAGAAGATTAATGCGGCTGCAGGTGAGGGGAGTGACCGGCCGCTTGTTTTTTCCACGCTGGTACAGGATGAATTTCGCTCTGTGGTACGCGAGTCCAAGGGTTTGTATCTCGATATATTTGACGTATTCCTCGGGCCGCTGGAAAAAGAGCTGCAGAAAAAAGCGACGCATACTGCCGGCCGAGCGCACGGCATGAGTGATATTGAGAGCTATATGAAGCGCATAGAAGCAACCAACTTCGCGTTGGCGAATGACGACGGTGGCGTCACCCGCAATTACGAAATGGCCGACGTCATCCTTGTGGGTGTATCGCGATCGGGAAAAACGCCAACCTGCCTGTACCTGGCGTTGCAGTACGGCGTTTATGCTGCCAATTTTCCATTGACAGATGAGGAGCTGGACAATGGCTCACTACCGGACTTTCTGGTGAAAGAAAAAGAAAAGCTTTTTGGTTTGACGATCGCACCGACTCGCCTGCAACAAATCAGAAAAGAGCGACGTGCATTGGGGAAATATTCTTCGGCTCAGCAAGTCAGATACGAATTGCGGGAAGCGCAAAAAATATTCAAGAAATACGGCATTCCGAATGTGGATACGACGGAGTTTTCTATAGAAGAGATCGCGAGCAGGATTCTTAATAATACAGGTGTTGAGCGCAGAGTTCGACCTTGATTTTTCGCAATAACGAAACCGAATTCACATCACTTTTGTATCTTGTTTCTTGTGATATATTCGATACATGTTGCATGATTATCAACTTGTTCCAGAGACAATAGTAAAGCCAGGAAGTTTTGTTGGCTTGATGTCTCTATATGAGAGCAACTATTTGCGACTGCAACGACTCATACCCGAGTTGAATCGACTGGACGGTTACTACAAGTCCCGGGTTGCAGGGGATTGTGATCTACATGTCGAGATTCTGGAACGTAGTCGATACACCATCACATTGTCTTTGTCATATTTTTTCTATGAAAACGGCACGCGCGTTGCCGATCCCGACATGAAGATTCGCGTGTATCTCGATGGTCAACTGGCAGAAACGATGGGTTTCTGCGGTGAGCACCGGCATACGGAACTGCGGCGTTTGTGCAGAATGCACCGTGCCGAGCTGGACATTCGCTGGCGACGTAATATCGTCCTGAACAAGTGGCTGGAATACCTCATGGACCAGGGCCACCTGGTTCTGGAACGGCAGCCGTAACACCCCCTGCCAAGGCGCTTGCCGGCGCTCCACGATTAGCTGCAAAACTGTCGATTCAATCAAGGATTGAGCGCCCACAACTTGTCATTATCCCCGCAGGAAATGCAGATGCCACGGTGTCTGCAGCATCTGCATTATGTAAAAAGGATATGACTTGTCTAACCTGACCGCAATTTTTGGCAGCTCGGCGGAGAAATCACAGGACAGCGAAAAGCTGATGGACCTGTATTGGAACCGTGCCGAACTCAAGAAAGAATTCGCAGGGATGCGCAAGGAGCAGTTTCGGCTACAGGACAAGATTAAAAGGCAGGAGGGCGCGACTGCACGCCTGCAACAAAAACTGGATCACATCGAGGGTCTGCTGCTTGATCCGCAATTAGCGCATAACGTGGTGGTGTACTTTCAGTTTCGCGCCATGGCAATGCAGAACGAACGTAAACTTGGCAATTTCGCGGAACAGCTAAAACAGCAACGCGAGCAAAAAGAACACGACAGTTTTCTGGGCGACTGGAATAACAAGGTCGCCGAGGAGGCCGGTCAGGTCAAGCTGCAAATCCTTGAAAAACGTGACCTCGTTCAGCAACTGGAAGATCAGTTGCAAGCGGAACGACGGCGCCTGACCGCAATGAGTGCTTTCGTGAGGTTCTTCCGCGGCCGCTCACTGACTAAACTTCTCGACGATATTGCGGCGCAGATCGAGGCCGCACAGCAGGAAGAGCAATTGCTCAAGGATGAAGTGCAGGCGATTCAGACTCGGCAGCCGCCTGGTTGTCAGGGGCTCGACATTGCGACCAAACGTTCGATCAACCTGATGATCATTGCATTTGCGCAGCATCTTTATGTGCACTTTGCCGACGATGATCTTGCGGACCTGATCAAAGAGGCAAGCGAGAAAAGTGTCGGTGCGATCGCCTATGGCAGCAAATACGAGTGTGAACAGCTATTGCTGCGCATGCAAAAGTGCACCGAGAAAATTGAGCAAGACGCTGAATTTGCCGAAATATTACAAAAACGAGCCAGGCTTTTGGGAGAGCGGGCCACATTTCACGAGAAAACAGATGCGGTACCAGATTCGGAATCCGTCAAGGCGTTATTGAGAATTAGCGATGACGGAATTGTCCGCGAAAGCGATGTCAATATGCTGAGTGAAAATTGCTGGGGAATTAACAAGGTCTTAAGCCGCTAGCACTGTCAGTGCGGGCATTCACGAAATCCACTGCGGGTTTCAATTTTCGATGCGAAAGGCTTGCCGTTGCAATCAGCGGGGCAGGAAAGTCAAATATCTGTGCGAAACATTTGCCTTTGGAATCTTGGCAGGTTGATTTCGTTTTCGTCTTCGACATCAGCGGAACGTGTCTCGTCTGTGCTCTCAGCAACGGGTGATGTTTGCAGGTCTTCGTCGCTATCCAGTGGCTGGTTCGCCGCGGCGGGTTCGAATACGTCGCGAAGCATGGTTGCTACACGTGGAGCCAAATACAGGAGCGGAGCCAGGGTATCGGTGGTGTCCGAATTTGTTTCGATTGACGCAAAACTGCCTGGCTTGGGCTCAGTGGTGACATGATCAACTAAATCGACTGACAGGGCCGCAACGGCTACGTCAAGGCTTGTGAGGTTGCGTGCGACCTGATCGCATGGGACAAGTGAGCTGGTTGCGCCCAGAGCGACAGTGCTCCAGCCTGCAGACAGCACCAGCGTTGCAGCCAAAGCAACGAATCCGGCTTTGGTGAAATCCCTGGTCGAGTTGCTTGAGTCCACGGCGTTCTCCACTTACCTGCAGTTAGGTAGATTGGTGTTGTAGTTCAGTATAACACCTGTTTCATGTCATGCAAGCGCGTCTTGTGCGGCATCTATTTTGCAATGCGCGCAGTCTGAGTCGGTGCTGCTTCGATCGCGCTCAGTTCAGCCATGTCTGTAACAATACCAGCTGCCTGGTCAAGTTGTACGTCCGGTATCTCGGTGTCTTCGAGTTCTTCCATGCTGGCAAGCGGCTCAAGTTGCAGGGCGGCACGTCGGGCGTTTTCACGCTCCAGGCGCCGCGCCATGCTTTCTTCCCGTTCCTCGCGCCGCTTGTCGATATTCAAAGCAACGGTCTTGCGGGCACGGACTTCCTCGATATCGCGAATACCCTCCACCAGGTACTGAAAGTCAGGATCATCCTTGCTGCGTGAAATATGGCTGGCGGTCAGCGTGTTGATAGTGGTGTCCAGGGGGTCACCGGCGCGAAACTTGGTCGTGCGGATCGTATCCCACGGCAACGCGCTTTCACGCACGCTTTCACCGACAACCTCGGCGTCAATATGCGAGGGCAGGCTGATATCAGGATCGACACCCCGATGCTGCGTACTTTCTCCAGTCACACGATAATATTTGCCGATCGTCAGTGTTAGCTGGCCGAGACCCTCGTCTTCAGGGTTACGCACATACTGGTCCAGCGAATAAAGGTTTTGCACGGTGCCTTTGCCGAAGGTTTGCTGGCCGATAATCACACCGCGTGCGTAATCCTGTATCGCGGCCGCGAAGATTTCTGATGCCGAAGCACTGTAGCGGTTTACCAATACGCCCATTGGGCCGTTGTACGCGACCCGTGGCACCGGATCGGGATCGTCAAGCCTGCTGATGCGACCGGTTGAATTGCGCAGTTGCACAACAGGTCCGTTGTCTATGAAAAGTCCGGACAGGGCAGTGGCCTCAGTGAGGTGTCCGCCACCATTGTTACGCAAATCAATGATCAGCCCATCAATGCCCTGTTCTTCCAGTTCCCCGATGAGGCGTTTGACGTCTTTGGTCGTGCTTGTGTAGTCCTTGTCGCCGTTGCTCAATGCCCGGTAATCGCGATAAAAGCTCGGCACCTCGATGACGCCGATTGACCAGTCACGCCCCTCTCGCGGCATGGTGATAATTTCACTCTTGGCTGCCTGCTCTTCCAGTTTGACCTGGTTTCTGGTCACGTTGATGATCTTTTCCTCGGCACCGGGTAACGCGCCAGCCGACATTATCTGCAGTCTTACGACCGTATCCGCAGGTCCACGGATCATCTGCACAACATCGTCCAGACGCCAGCCTATGACGTCGACGAGTTCGCCATCCTCACCCTGTGCTACAGCGGTAATTTTGTCTTTCGGTTGCAAAATTCCATCAATGGCGGCCGGTCCGCCCGGGATGATATTGATCACCATCACGTAGTCATCTTCGATTTGCAGGGAAGCGCCAATGCCAAAATATGACAAGCTCATCTGAATTCGGTATTCCTCGGAATTGCGTGGCGACAGGTAACTGGAGTGCGGGTCAAGTGTGTGAGCGAACGCGTTCATGAAGGTTTCGAATACATCATCACTCTTGGCCTGATCCATGCGTTTGAGAAAACGCGAATAGCGTTTGTGCAGGACTTCCTGGGTCTCCTCCCAGTCTTTCTCGGCCAGCGTGAGGCCCAGTGCATCGTTCTTGACGCGCTTGCGCCATATCTCGTCGAGTTCGGCCGTGGTTATGGCCCAGGGCAATTCTTCCCGGTCAAAAGAATATTCTTCGTCGATAGAAAAATCTGGTTCTGATTCAAGTTGCAGCAGCGCAAAATTCAGGCGTTCGCGCACTCTGGTTCGATATAAGTCAAACATTTCGAAAATTGGATCCAACGGCTCCGAACGAACCATATCGTCAAGCTGGTATCGGTATTGTTCGAATGCGGCGACGTCGGATTCGAGGAAATACATGCGGTTGCTGTCCAGCGCCTTAATATATCGATCGAGCACCAACGATGAGAGATCGTCGTCTACTGTCGTCGTCCCATAATGAGATTTTTGGACAAATTCTGTAACCAGCTGGCCAATTTTTTCGTGACGACCGTCTGGTGACAGATGGTCATCGCCGAGGACTGTCGGGCCATTGGTGGCTGCCGACAAAGTCCATATGGCAATAGCGCCAAGTAATATCCGTTTTTGGACGCCAGTCAGAATTTTCTTCAAAAGTTCTCTCCATGTGTGGCACATACGGGTCTGCTCAAACCCAGTTGGGTTAGGCTAGTTGGCATGGGCTTCCCGATCAAGGGTGTATTCGTCAAATATATCGCTTTCCGGGCATTTTCGCGCTGCCAGAGCGTACTATGCGCTGATGCGCCCGCTTACAGTTATCACCGGTATTTTGCTTGGCTCCTGCCTGTCCATCGCCTTCAGTCTGGCCGCAGTCATGTTCGTCTTCCTTATCCTCGGCGATGACTATCCGAGATTAAGCCACGAAATCCGGCCACTTTTCATCAGTTTTGCCATCTTTACAGCTCTGACCGCAATTTCGGCGATGAGTTTCTATACTTTGTTAAAAGATCACGTGGCACGCTGGCCCCTGCAGGGTGTCATGTGGGCGGCGCTGACCGCTACGGGCGTCTATTTTTGGCCGTAAGCTCTGGCAGGATATGGAAAAAATTACCGCTAACTCCGGCAACCTGCCGCTAAATACAGTTATGTAAAGCATTCTGCGGATTATAGAAGAGGGCCCTCGCCACCGCTTTTTTCCTTGCTGCGCTTCCTGCGGCGTCGCATTCGCGATTGTAGATCTTCACGACGTCCCTGCAGCCATTGCTCCCGGGTTATATCGCTGCTGCTGGTCTTGATCCTGTAACCAGGTTTGCGGCTGTTACGAAAATCGCAGAAATCGGAATAAGCCTCAATCTCGTGTTTAAGCTCACGCACAACCAGTTCGATCATGATCGCATCATCGAGGAAGCCGAGGCCTGGAATATGGTCCGGGATAAGGTCTTCAGGTTCAGTGAAATAAGCGAGAGCGTTTAAGACCCGGGTGGAATCCTTGTGCGGCAACCGCCATTCGTAATCGGTCAGCATCTGAATCATCACCGACAGCTTGTCCAGACGCTCGCGGATGAAACGGGGCACCTTGGATTTGCCAATACTGCTCAATAGTTCGCTGGCGCTGGCGACGATATCATCCGGGGTTGAGCGGGCGAGGGTTTTTCTGGACTCGCGCATGATTAGACGAAAGTGCTTGAGATCATCGTCATCAAGCTCGAATGAAACCCGCAAGCCCACTTTATGTGCTCCTGGAAAAAAACGAGGGAATGCAGACTAACCGCGCCAAAAAACGCCGTCAATGCGTGGTGTGGCGAATAGAATGACTGCTACTACTTGCGTGAGCGGGATGAATCCCAGGACTTGGAGCGATCAAATCGTCCGGTATTGTAGGGGTCTATGCCGTCCTCGTCATTGGACTTAAGCAACGAATCATCCACAATTTTCAGGGTGTCGTGGTTCCCTGCGTCTTCACGTACGTATTTGTTGCGCACCAGGACGTTCTTTCCGGGTCCACCGTCAATGATTTTCCCCTCGACTTCTCCGGCAAATTCAACGGCTTGAGGGTCTGCAACTGCTGATTTCTTTGCTTTCGGCAAGGGTGCTTTTGGCATTAATCGCAGCGGGCTTACGTGCTTCGGCTTATCGGGCACGAGGCTCGATGGAGAATACCGATCGGTCAGCCATGTAAGAAATCTTTTCATTTTTTGTTGCCGCAACCCAATATTCGCACCCGGTAAAAAAGTAATGCTAATTCTAAATCTAATCAACGCTCAATGATGCGCTATCGTTAACATAATTTCTATCTTTATACCCTAAATTGTTGTTCGATAACAGAAAAGTGTGACATTGGTCACATTGATTTAATGCGAGAATTGAGCGGCTTCGACCTGCTTACGCAGATGAATGTGGGCGCCGAAAGGCCCATATGGTTAGCCGGGAAACTTGCCAAATCAGGTACGGAGATAACACCAGGAACGATACAACAGGTTTGCCCGAACGCAATTCGCTGTGCAACATGCCGTAAAAACTCCAAAATCCGCTACCGGCATATTCGCCAAAAATGGTCGTGCCGACGACGTAAATGAGGATGGGTAAAAAAAGTAAGCCGGTCAGTAGCAATAACAGGAATAACGCCGTTTCCCTGGTCGCCTTTTTCCTCAATGAATCTTCTTTTGCTGACATTTTTCCTACCAACTCAGTGCCCTGGCGCAATCGTCGACCAACTAAACAGATACGTCAAGCAACAATCGCAGCACAATCAGCCCACGAACCAGACAGACACGTCAAGCAACAATCGCAGCGCAACTAGTTCAGGAACCAGACAGACACGTCAAGCAACAATCGCAGCGCAACTAGTTCAGGAACCAGACAGACAGGTCAAGCAACATTGGCAGCACGATCAGTTGACAGTCGAGGGGATAGCAATTCGAAGCGGAGAGGTCTCAGCTACAAACGATGCCTGCAACATAATCTGCATTAGGGGGGCAGGGCAGCTATTTCCTGCGATGCCGGTAAACGGCGTATGCCAAATGCAGGCATGCCGCAGAAAATAAAAGGTAGTGTGGCAACACCCAGAACCATTCGCTGATATACAAGGTCGCAAAGAAAGCTGCGAAACCTGCAGTCAGGTAGAAGTACGGCAGCAAATCGTACAAGAATCGAGGTAACCAGATCTTGCGGGTCATCAGGTTTCCCGCACGATGCGATACTTCCTGTGTCGCGGTCAGATTCAGGTGCTGTGGGTCAGCTTTGGATAGCATTAAATCTAGTCTTGCCGGGAATGTCGTGGATGCTGAAACAATAACCGATCGGTCGGCAGAAGACCGTGATTGTGCTCACAATTACGCGCACAAATGTGTAGCTTTAATTACCCGGCTTAACGTTTAGGGCGCTCTTCATACCTGAATTCTGTTTCGCCAATTTTGACGATGTCGCCGCTACTCAGGAATTTTTCCGACACCCGTTTGTCGTTGACAAAAACGCCGTTCTTGCTACCCCAGTCAATGAGGCGAGTCTGACCTTTGTCTGTCGCAATGACCGCGTGCCGCCGGCTTGTGTAGCGTACGTTGAGTTGAATATCATTGTTCGCTGTACGGCCGATGGTCAGCCTGTCCTTAAATAGCGGGAAGCGTAGTTCGCGACCACCAGCATCATCACCGCCAGCATTGCCAACCAGCATTCGTGCAACCCTGGCACGTCCGTTGCCAGCGCCGTCATCGACCCTATCTGATCGTGAACCCTCAATCTTGTGCAACGTGTTTTCGGTGGTATTGCTGCTGATGTCGGCCTGGTTCAGGTTTCCTAATTCGCTCATCAACGCTGCGATCGCCTTATCTTTGCTGCGCATCTTGCGCTCGTAGTCATCGGCTTCCTGACGAGCCTGACCGAGGCGCAGCATAAGTTGCTGCACACTTTGCTCGTTTTCGATTTCTTTTTCACCCAGCTGCGACTCAAGCGCCTGCCTGAATTCCCGATTATCAGTCAAATCTGACGCGAGCTGCTCATTCATGCTCTCCTGACTTGAAATGGTTTCCTGCGCAGAGCCAAGTTCAAAGCGGATTTTCCGGGTTTCTTCGGCAAACTGTTCCTTAAGATCGATTATTGTTTTGGCCAATTCCTGGCTTACGCGTAACTCTCTCTCCAACTGCTCGCCCAAATCACGAGTTTGACCGCGGGTTTCCGCCAGCGCCGCCTCCAGTCTGCGTTGCATTCCGATTGCATCTTTCGTTGTTGATGTTTGATCCTGCAACTGCAGTCGTAACGAATCTGCATATTTCTCCGTACGGGCAATTTGTTCATGTACGTCGCGGATTTCGTGCGCATTACTTGCCAGCAGACCCGATTGCTCGGTGATCTGGTGGCGAAAAAATTCGAGTTCCTTGTCTGCGTCATCGTGCTGTTGCCCGGCTTCATTCAGCAGGTGCTTTTCTCTACCCGTCATTTCCGACAACGTGCGTTGCAACAACTCAATTGTGCTGGTTTTTTCCTGCAGATTGCGCTCGGCATCCTTAAGCTGATTTCGGGTTACCCTGAACTCATCACTAATATTTGCAGCGATCTCCTCGCGGGCTTTGAGTTCGCGGTCCAGTCCGTTCCATTTGGCGCGAAGTTGCTCTACTTCGAATTGGAGTTCATTGATAGTTTCAACGCGATCCTTAAGCACCGACTTAAGGGCTGCCGCAGACTCATCATCCGGGATGTGCCCATTAGCGAATTGATCGACATCGAAGGTTTTTGCATCTGCCTCCAGTTCCGCACTGTTATTACGAGCGGCACGGCCGAGATGCCCGGCAACCGCGAGTGTTGCGGTGGGCTCGTCATCCGGCGGGGAGACTAATACTTTGATCTTATTATTATCATTAGTCATGACCGAATATTAGCATGCGAATTCTCTTATATTCAGAAAAACCAACACTAATTCATGTGATTAGGTTAAATAGGACAACTATTTTCTACCTGAAGAAACTAATCGCAAGCGACTGTCCGGCTATCGGCCCAGCGTCGCAACAATTCGATTTTCTCCGCCATGACAACCGATAAAGGTTTTGTGCGTTGTATTTCGGCAAGCAAATGTTCGGTTGACAACTCGCATTTCTGAGCATGTGCCGCATACAAGGCAGAGACTATTGCCTGCTCGAGTTCTGCTCCGGAAAATCCGTTAGCTGCTGCAGCGACTTTTTCGAGGTCGAAACGATCTGGTGGCTGGCTGCGATTTTTAAGATGTATCTCAAGAATCAATTTGCGAATCTCCTCGTTTGGTAAGTCGACAAAAAATATCTCGTCAAACCTGCCTTTGCGAATCAACTCCGGCGGCAGTGCGGAGATGTCATTGGCGGTTGCCACTACAAATACCTGGCTGTTTTTTTCAGCCATCCAGGTGAGGAAGGTTCCAAGGACACGTTGTGTGGTGCCGGTTTCACCACCCCTGCCGGCCAGTCCTTTTTCGATCTCATCAAGCCATAGTACGCACGGCGCCATAACGTCAGTCGTCTTCAGCGACTCGCGCAGGTTTCGTTCGGTTTCGCCGTGATACTTGTTGTACAAATTCGCGAAGTCCAGCCGCAGCAATGGCATGCCAAATATTCCGGCTGTTGCTTTTGCCGCTACGCTTTTTCCGCAGCCCTGTACGCCAATCAATAAGATGCCTTTTGGCGTATCCAGATGCACGGCATCGGCGTTTTCCAGAAACGCAGGTTTACGCAACTTCAACCAGGATTTGAGTTTACGCAGGCCGCCGAGATCAGCAAATCCTGCAGTTTCGTACTCGAATTGCAATATGCCGCCGCGGTTCAGCAACTCATACTTGGCTTGCATGACACCTGGCAGGTCACTTTTCGATATTGCGCCGTCATGATAAATCGCATTGCGCGCCAACTGTTCTGTATTGCGGACTGTCAGTCCGGCAAGATTTCGTATGAGAAGACCGTATGCTTTGGGATCTACTTCGACTCTCGATCCAGGATTTTCGGCAACGTATTCGTCGGCAACCCGTTTGACGATGCGCTTGCGTTCCGTCTCAGTTGGTAGTGCCATATCAAACCTGGCACAAAAATTTTCCAGTTCGGTTGGTATGTCCAGCTGGTGACTAATAAAGATCAGCTGCCTGTTAATGTCTTTAAACCTGATGCAGATATCCTTAAGCAGCCTGATGTTGATCGGATCACTCAGATACGGATGAAAATCGAGCAGAACGTAGATTCCCGGTTTAGTCACGGCACGGATATGTCGCAGAGCCTCTGTAGGTTCTGAATTGTGTAGTTGTGGTTCGAGCTGGATATCCAGGCGTTGCAGCCCGTCAGTCACGGTCCAGCGAAATAGCGGCAGATACTCGTTTCGTGCGCTTGCCATGGTGATTGATTTCAACAGATCGAGCATGCGCGACTCATCACGCGTCTCAATCGCGACAATCGGCATGCGAGAGCGCAATATCAGTTCGAGGTCACGCTGTCTGTCCATTTGCGAAGCAGTCCCTGTTAAGGCTGGTGGTTGAAAATATCCGGTGAGATATTGCAGCCCGGAAAATTTTTCGCGCGAAGCGAGGTCGAATCCGAACCGGCGTACTCAGCGGCGATTGTCATGAAACTTTGTATCGTAATACTGTCCTGCGTCATCACCAGTGCGCGGGTCACATCGTCAAGACTGTTTTTGTTGTTGCTCCGTTTCCTGATTTCAGCATCGATTGCGGCCAATATCGTTACAGCCCTGGCCGTCACTGCGCCGCTCGAAGACGCAACGCAGAGGTTCTCAGAATCCTGACCCCACCGCGCCAGTTTTTTCAGCGTCGCGTCGCGTCGCTGATTGCTGATGGTGTCGCTGCGCGCAAGTATCTCCAGACTGTAGTATTCCGCCAGTCCCTCGACTATCCAGTCGGCACCAGGTTCGGCTCTGGCACCCATCGCAAGATGAATTAATTCGTGAAGTAAGGTGCTGGTTGCATTCTCGCTAAGCAACGGCCGAGAGGCATGAATAAACAACGATCGTGGCCCTGAAAGTCCGCCACGCCACATAGGATCATCGGCACCTATTACCGTCAGGCGTTGCGGGAATTCAGGAAACAGGCGCACGATGTCGGGCAGGGTCCATCTCAGCAGCGCAAGAATATCCATTCGGCGCAGCCCGTGACCGACTGGTGCAGCAATGTTAACGCGCACGTCAGCTACTATTTCATTACGGACACCTATGTCGCCCAGCAGTATCCAGCCGGCAGGTCTGTCGAAGTGACGATTCGGATTGTCAATGAGATAGCTGTGATCGCGGCCGAAATATTCGGTTACTGAAGACCAGCCGACAGGCAGGTCAAACTTTAGCGTCGTGACACTGGTTGCTCCGCGCATCGTGCGCGTCGCTGCCTGTGGAATAACGTCTTCGGCTCTGAAAATTGCCCACGTTGTGTCGATGTGTGCATCAAATGCACCGCCGTTTCGCTGATGGTCTATGAGTACGAACCAGCGTAATCGTCCACCGGTGCTGGGCAGCTTCCAGATCAAGCGATCGTTCGCGTGAGAAATATCGCCGTCACCGCTTACGCCGCTGATCATCGCTGCCGGTGCGCGCATATTAAACTCGCGCAGCAATGGGCTCGCTTGTTTTACCGTCATTTCAACAATTGCCCCGCCAGCCGCCGGATCGGGCGCAACCAGGTATTCAATTGAATAGCTCAGATCGGTGTTTTGTCCGCTATTGTCTGATATTGCAGGTTCAGCCGCGCCTGCTGGTTCAACGGGTTCAGCCGGTTCGGCAGCAGGCACACCACATGCCGCCAATAAGAAGCTGGTAGTGATAAGCAGGGCCCAATTTAAGCAACGGCCAGATATAAATCTCATCGGGCTACGTCGCCTGGCCTGAAAACCTGGGATGTGGTTCATTCTTGATACAGTCTTCACAGTGTATTTTTGAGCGATTGTCGACCAGAGCGCAGCATATGTCATCTATGCCAAGCAGAACGCATCGATTTTCAGGGCCGCGGTTATTAGTGCTGGGCATCGCGGCAGTGACGCTGTTGAACGCGTGCGGTCATGAACAGGTCCGAAGCGTGCCCGTTTCCGGGAACAGCGCTGCGGTGCCGCACACGGCGTCGACCGAAGGCCGACCAAAGAGCGGAGAGCAGGCCGCCGTCATTGCGGTGCGGCAGATTGGCATACCGTATCGATATGGTGGTTCAACCACACAGGGATTCGATTGCAGTGGTCTCGTGCAATACGCTTATGCGCAAGCAGGCATGCACATTCCGCGCACCACGGCGCAACAGTGGCAGCAAATGCGGCCAATCGAGAAAGACAGATTGCGGGTAGGGGACCTGCTGTTCTTCAATATCGATGGCAAGATCGCGCACGTTGGGCTGTACCTTGGCAGCCGTCGATTCGTGCACGCACCAGCAAGTGGGCGTGAGGTATCGATTGCTGAACTGGACTCCGGGTATTACCGACAGGCATTTGTGCGCGGAGGGCGGCCTGATTGACGACGGATCAGACGATCTCGTCAGAGATGATAAACAATTTCAACTGATCCGCCAGTCCCTTGCAGGCCTTGGCCTGGGTACGCGCAATCAGCGGAATGGGTATTACGATAGCGGGCAGAAACGATGTGCCACTGACATCAGCGGTGACAGTGCCAGCATCCTCAAGCCCGGTTAAGTCCCATACTGTTGCGTCGTAATCGGCGTCTTTCTGCCACCATGCGAATCCGAAGCAGCCGCCACCACCCGGTCCGGCCGCACACGACATGCTGCCGCCCCCGGCTACTTTGTCTGTGTCGCCGTCGAGCCAGATGATATATCGCACGCCTTTGTCGCGGATGGTTTCGGCGACGCCAGGTCGCGACATGAGTGCGGGCAACCCTTTGGTCTCGGCGGGCGCTGTTCTCGGCTCAAACCAGGGGAAAAGTGAGTCGACAAACTCGCGGTTGGGGATGACGCGCAGCCCGTCGGAGCCGCGACCGATCGCGTCGCCGATGCAAGCGATAAAGTTGGCTTCCGTCTCATTGCCGAGGTGATAGCTCTTGGCCATGATGACGACGCCTTCACCTTCGGCAATGCCGGTCGATTCCTGGCGAACATTTTCCATGCGCGATGTTACACAGGCGCTTAACGCTGAGCCGACCAGCACGATTGTCGCCAGATGGCGCAATCGGGGAAAATCAGTCGGATTCATCAGCCGGTTCCTCTGTGGCCGTGCTTTGCAGATTTTCATCTACGGGCAATGTAGTGGTCGGAACTGCCGGATCCCGCTGCGCTCGAGCGTCACTTAGTTTGCTGATGCCGGTAGCCTTGTCCATTTGCATGATGATCAACGCGGCAGCATCCCGCATGGCCAAAACAGCAGCCCGCCGCAGCGCATCATCGCCACCAAATGTCGTGGTCTGGCTTTTGCCATAGGCGGCAATCGGCCAGTTCGCAATCTGTACCCCGTCACGGTCGAAAATCTTGATTCGGTAGCGAATCCAGACTGCAAATTCATCGGTTTGACTTTGGTTGGGTACCGAAAATTCGAAAGCATCAATGCTGGGTTCAATCAACGCATCAATCGGCAAATCACTGGCATCGGCGTCGGCGGCAATGACGGAGAAATCGCTGAACATGGAACCGAAAAGTTGTGTAAACAACAATTTGTTCGCTTGTCCGAGATCAATCGTCCATTTCTCTTTGCCAATAACCTGTTCTTCGTGCACGAAGCTATCGAAAACCTCGGGAAAACGGGCGGCGACGGTGATCGGCATCTGATCAATCAATGGCTCGGGAATTGTTGGGTCATGCAACACGACTTTCGATCCGCCACAGCCGCCCATGGTCGCGATCAAAATCGTGACAAAAATCGTTTTGAGCCATCGTGACATCAAATTACCGGGTTCCCAGGTTGGTATTGATGCGAATGCCAGTCCATTAATCAGAGCGATTGCAGGCACCTTAGTTCCACCAATTACCAGTGAATTTACTGGCTTAGACTTTAGACCGGGTCGCAAGGTAGTGCAACCGAAAGGCCGGCCGTGATGCGAGTAATTTGCAATCCGTATGCTGTGCTTATTGCACTGATAACACAGCAGTTTTTTGCTCGTGGCTTTTTGTTTTCCATAATACTGCTGGCAGCAGGCAATACAGAAGTTGCCTTATCAGCCTCTGTTCCACTCAAGCGGCGGCTCTTCCATTAACGCCGCCTGTTCGCGCAAAGTGAGAATATGCTCATCCCAATAGCGTGGAGAATTAAACCATGGAAACGCGATTTTAAAGGCGGGATCCTCCCAGCGTCGTGCAAGCCATGCAGAGTAATGCATAATTCTTAACGTTCTGAGCGCCTCGATAAGATGTAGTTCGCGTGCGTCGAATTCCCGAAATTCTAAATATCCCTGCAGCAAAGTCGCCAGTTGCGGGGTCTGCTCTTGCCGGTCTCCGGACAAGAACATCCATAAATCCTGAACTGCCGGCCCACTGCGAGCATCATCCAGGTCGACGATATGTACCTGTTCTCCGGCAACCAGGACATTTCCAGGATGGAAATCGCCATGTAAACGCAGCTCCTGAACGTTACCAGCCCGCTCGAAACAGGCCTCAATATTGCGGTACAAGTGCTCGCAAATGCCACAATAGGTTTCGTCGAGCTCGATTGGAATAAACTCATTGTCGAGCAGAAAATCGACAGACTGGTAGCCGAACGATTCAATGTCGAATCGTGGCCGGTGCGCAAATGGCTTGATTTCACCTTGCAGATGAATACGAGCGATCAGCCTGCCGACCTGCCGTTGCAGGGTTTTGTCGTCCAGATCGGGCGCGCGCCCGCCACGACAAGGGCTTACGGATAATCTGAAATGGCCACTTTGATGCAAAGTCTTGCCGTTACAGACCATCGGCGCGACAACCGGAATATCTGCCGCAGCCAATTCGGCACTGAACTCGTGTTCTTCGAGTATCGCTGCATCACTCCAGCGACCGGGACGATAGAATTTGGCGACCACTGGTGGCCCGTCCTCGATACCAAGCTGGTAAACGCGGTTTTCGTAGCTGTTTAGTGCCAGGAAGCGACCATCGCAGTGAAACCCCAGTTCCTCCAATGCGTCAAGAATATCGTCCGGGCGCAGTGCGTTGTAGGCAAGCGTTGATTCGTCTGTTCCGGTCACTGACTCATTCTCATAGCGGTCGCTGGGTGGCCGCGGATTATAAGGTTCGCCAGTCGCTATTGATACGCTCGAGGAGGATGTGAAGATTGTTGCCAGAATGTTGAAAAACTGCGTCTTTGATCGTGATTGACTAACAAAAACAGTAAGATGTGAGATTGGATCTCGCGCTGGCGAGTCGCTTTAGCGAACCCGGCGAAATTGGCTTGTTGGACAATCTGGTGTCATGAAAGGAATGCGGATGCATAGAGTTGCGACACGGCTGAGCGCCCTGGTCCTGACCTTTGGTTGGGTAACAACGGGCAGCGCCGAGGTAACGACAATCGGTACCTGCGAGCTGAACTACGAGCAATGCCTGAGCAATTGGAAAGTACAACGCCTGGAATTTCTCAAGAGTGAAAACGGCTACCTGAATCTTGCCGGACTCTTCTGGCTCACGGATGGAACGAATACTTTCGGTGGCAGCTCCGCTAACGACATCGTATTTCCTGACAAAGCAGCGGCAACCATTGGTACTTTTGATCTCCGCGACGGCGAGGTGGAAATGACCGCCGATGCTGAAGTTGAAGTGCGCTACAGGGGCAGGCCGATACGTAGCATTGTTATGGCAGCTGGTTCTGTGAAGGAGCCTGTAGTGGTTAGAAGCGGCAGTTTTGCATGGTCCGTTATTAAGCGAGACAATCGCTTTGCCGTGCGACTGCGTGATTTCGACAACCCTGTTTTGCGAAATTTCGCGGATATTGATTATTTTCCGACCAGTAACTCAAGCCGTGTTACCGCCGTTCTACACCCTTACGGGAAGCCACGGGTCATTCGCGTAGATACGGTAATCGAAGGACTCAATTACAATCCCTGGTCACCGGGAATTGTGAAATTCGAGATAGACGGTCAGGCGTTTGAACTGGAGGCTTATGATGCGGGTAGCGAATTATTTTTCGTATTTGGCGACCAGACCAGCGGTAGAGGTACATATCCGGCCGGTCGTTTCCTGTACGCACAAAAGCCGGACGCCGACGGCGTAATCGAGCTCGACTTCAACACGGCACATAGCCCGCCGTGTGCCTATAATGAGTTCGCAACTTGCCCGATCGCATCAGCGCGAAACCGAATGGCAACTCGCATCATGGCTGGTGAGCGTTACGCTCCGGCAAAACATTAACGACAATTCACAAAAACAAAAGCGAAACCAATGAAAACTCACGAAGACGTAACCCAGGAAGTCGACGATTCACCACGCGGTGCTGGAACTGTTGCGTTCTTCGATCTGGATGGCACCATTTTATTTGGTTTCTCGATTGCGTCCATTTTTCGCGAACGTGTCATGAATGGCGGTCTGGCGCCACAGGCCGCATTTCAGCAATTTGTTTCGCTGCTGGCACACCAGGTAAACGGCACGGAATTTCCGCAGTTACTGGATGAAGCAGCGGCAACACTTGCCGGTGTCGAAGAGAAAAAATTTATCAATCTCGGGGAAAGAGTATTCGAGAAACATCTGGCTGGTGACATTTATCCGGAATCTCGTGCACTGATTCGTGCTCATCTCGGCAGGGGGCATACCGTCGTAATTGTGTCGTCCGCAACGAGCTACCAGGTAGCTCCGATCGCGCGGGAACTCAATATCGACCACGTTTTCTGTAATCGATTCGAAGTGGAGGACGGTGTATTCACCGGCAAGGTAGAGCACCCGATTTGCTATGCGCGTGGCAAGCTTGATGTAGCGAAAAAGTTTGTAAAAGACAGGAAGACTGATCTTTCGCACTGCTATTTTTACACGGATGGTTTCGAGGATTTGTCGCTGCTGGAAAAGGTTGGCTTTCCGCGCCCGCTAAATCCTGACCGGAGTCTTGAGGAGGTAGCGAGGCGGCGTGACTGGCCGATCAGAAAGTTCGACAGTCGTGGTTTTCCGGGAGTGCGCGAGTTTGTGAGAACCGGCCTGGTATACGGCGCCTTTTTCTCGGCCGCTTTGCAAATCATCCCGACATGGTTGCTCAATCGGTCAAGAAGGGATGCGGTTAACCTGGCAGTAACGACCTGGGGTGAATTCGGTAGTGCCCTGGCGGGAATCGATATTCGAATAAAAGGTGAACATCATCTTTGGGAACAAAGGCCGGCTGTTTTTCTTTTTAATCATCAGAGCGCGATTGACGTATTGATTATCGCGAAACTTCTGCGGCGGGATTTCACGGCAATAGCCAAGCAGGAAATTGCGCGCAATCCCCTGGTTGGTCCGGTCTTTCGGGTCGCGGATACTATTTTTGTTGATCGCAGGAACCAGGAAAAAGCAATTGAGGCGCTAAAACCGGTGGTCAATACGCTGCGTGGTGGATTGTCAGTTGCTATTGCGCCGGAGGGTACGCGCAGCAGTGGTGACCGGCTCGGAATATTCAAGAAAGGGCCATTTCATATTGCCATGCAAGCCGGAGTGCCTATGGTGCCGATCGTTATTCACAACGCGACTGACGTGCTACCGAAGGGTGGTTTTTTCATTCGGCCATCGGTCGTGCATGTAGATGTACTTGCACCGGTTTCTACCGATGGCTGGTCAGCGGAAACTATCGACGAACATGTTGCCGAAGTCAGAGGGGAGTATCTTCGAGTTCTCGATCACAACAGCGAAGAAAAGGTGAAACTCGCCAGCGTAAAGTAAGGTATCCGCCACTGCCGTCCCATAAACTCAAAATCGGCGCCCGGATGAAGTATCAAGTTGACCTGGATAGTTCGCAATCGCCCGCTCGGCGGGCTCCTACAATGCTAATTAGTAATGTAGGAGCCCGTACGGAAAGAAACGCCAAACAAAAAGCTGATTCAATCATTCTATCGTGGCAGCGGGCGATGTCCCAAGCCCGCAAAAATACCGGAACATCGCGCCAAAGCTTCAGCCCACCGCCAGGAAACTCGTCTTTTTCGGACAGCAGTGGGTATCCGAACAATTTATTGCAGATTATTCCAGTTCGAAGCTGAGGCCCGCATTCTTCCGCAATCGGTCCAGTAACTGCGTGCCCATTGCCGAGGCCGGAGTCCAGAATCCACCTGCAACATCGAGTTTATTTCGTGCCAGGCAAACGGCACTTTCCGCAAGCATCTTGCTGGTTGAACCATAGCCCGGATCGCGATCTCCCTTGACCCTGAGGCGCAATAACTTTCCATCCGGCAACTTGCCAATTAATTGCAGGTTGAAAAAGCCATTTTCGCGTTGTTGCGCAGTTGGCCCCTCACCAGGCTTTGGCACCAGCCTGGGTACGATCGTTTTGCGGGTGAATGCAACCGAGCTTGCGAGCATAAAAGAACCCAGGCCAGCAGTTAACAGTGCTGATTTACACCATCCTCCGGCGCCGCCGCCGGTGATTGTAGCTTCGCGGTAGCGAAAATCCCGACCATAAGGAAAGTCACGCAGAGCGTTGCTCCGTCGAACAATGCGCGTGTTGACCGCCGCCATTATAAAAGGCCCTGTCCATACACCGGCATCCGCATTGAATTCGACACCGGCCTGATCGGGGCCATCCGGCCCGTCTCTTTCTCCGAGAGGATTCAGTGCGTACGGGTCAAGCAGGATTTTCGCGATATCACGATCCTGCCGTGCCTGATCCATGGCGGTTAACATGCTTGCAACAGTGCCGCCGCTGGCGCCACCTTTCATGGCCTTTACCAGCAGGGTTATTTCTTCGCAGGGTGTACCGTAGGTGTCAATTGCATGATTTTGTAAACAGAACACGCCAATATCCGACGGTATAGAATCAAAGCCACAACTCGGAACAATTCTCGCGCCGCTTGCAACCGCGGTCGACAGGTGCTGGTCCAGCATGGCGCGCATCCATTGCACTTCTCCGGCAAGATCGCAGTAGTGGGTTCCATTCCTGGCGCAGGCAGCGATAAGTTCACTACCGTAGCTTGCGTATGGTCCGACCGTGGTCAACACAACCCTGGTACTTTGAGTAAGTTGAAGTAACGACGCTTCGTCGTGACTGTCAGCGATAATTATTGCCGGCTGTTGTTCGCTACCGTCTATATTGGCCAGAACCGTTTCCAGCTTTGAGCGGTCCCGGCCAGCAACGGCCCAGCGCAGGTCGCCACCCGGTGGATATTTCTTTACCAGGTACTCAACAACCAGGCGGCCGGTAAACCCCGATGCTCCCCATACCACCAGGTCGTATTGTCGTTCAGCATTTGTTGCGTTGCTGTTCATTTACTGAGGTTAGACCTGCTGCATAATTGATACAACTGAATTTAAACTGGTACCGGGCTGGGCGACGCGTAATAATTGGCGGTTACAGTGTGAGACCTGACACGGACAACCTCATAGCAGCACTTTATTGTGCCTGTTCAAATTACCTGGGAACAAAAAAATGATCAGAATCAAACGTCGCTTGTTACTTGTGGGCGGAATGGCGCTAATTACATTTTTCGCCGCCTGCGGCGATTCTTCCAAGACAAGTACTTCGTCATCCGCCTTCACTTCCGAAGTTGGGATTCTCAGATTTGTTCCTGCTGATACGCCGTATTTGATCGCGACCCCGGGTGATCTTCCGCAAGACGTGATCGATATTCTGGAGCCACAACTGGATGCGATCTTGCAGGCCTATCACCAGCTCATGCTTTCATTTGTCGACAATCAGTCGCCCAAAGTTACGGACGAAGAAAATGAAGTGGAGCCAGGCGCTGAAAATATCGAAGCATTTATGCCGATAATGGAAGAACTTGGAAGCTTGATGTCAGTCGAAGGGCTGCGCGCGGCGGGCATCGATCGGGAAACCGACGTGGCGCTTTACGGCACGGGGTTATTACCGGTATTGCGCATGTCGCTCACGGATGAAGCCCTTCTCGAAGCTGCGCTGTCTCGCCTCGAAGAAAAGGCCGACTCGGAGATGAGCGTCGCCACGATTGACGGGCATTCCTATCGCTATGTTGGGGATGAACAAGGACGCTTAATAATCGCGGTCATTGACAACCACCTTATCCTGACCGCGACGCCGACTGAATTGTCTGATGAGCAATTGAAAAAAGTGTTGGGCATAACGTTGCCAGCACAAAATATCGCTGCCTCCGGTGCCTTGCAGCAGATGGCCGAAAAATATGGGTTTGTCGACTACATGATCGGCTTTATGGATATGGAACGTATTGTTGCGGCGTTTATCGACGAACCAAGTGGAATTAATGGCGAGCTTCTGGCCCTCATGGATAATGATACGGCCGAACTGTCCGACGTTTGCAAAACGGAAATTCGCTCCATGGCAGGTGTTATGCCGCGAGCGTTAATGGGTTACACGGCGTTATCGACTGAAGAAATGGCAACGAAGGCGGTGCTCGAATTACGCAGCGATATCGCCACGGGTGTCGCGTCGATCGCTGGCGCAGTGCCGGGACTGGGCAACGATCAGGGTGGGCTAATGTCATTCGGTTTTAGCATGGATCTGTTGGCTGCACGAGAATTCTATGCAGCGCGCCTTGATGCCCTGGAGGCCGAGCCGTATCAGTGCGAACTTTTTGCCGATATGCAGGGCAGCGTCGCGCAAGGTCGCGAATTGCTGAATCAACCCGTGCCGCCGATCGTCTACGGCTTTACGGGTGTGCTCGCCGTCATCGAGAATTTGGAAGGCATGGACATGCAGAATAACCAACCCCCTACGTCTATCGACATGAGAATGCTGGTGGCAACCGACAATGCGGAAGGATTGTTGGCTATGGGTTCTATGTTTAGTCCGGAGCTTGCGTCCCTGGAAATCAAGCCGGATGGACAACCGGTAAAACTGGATATAGCGCAAGTCGTCGCGACGACAGGTGAGGACGTCTACATGGCTATGTCCGAAAACGGTTTGGCGATATCCGTAGGAGAGAGCATGGAGCAGAAATTGAGCGCCATGCTAAGTGCAGCCACTTTGGATCCATCGCCATTTTCGTCATTCGAGGTAGATGCTGCGCGCTATTACAATTTTGTTGGCGCTGCGATGTCGGTGCCGCCCGCTGGAGAAAACCCGACGCCGCCTGAGGTTCAAGAAGCGATGCAGAGTATTCTCGGCGTTTTGGAGAAAACATTTGAGCGCATCTATCTGGACGTCAACTTTACGGAGCAGGGCGTAGAAATCTCATCGAAGGTCACGCTCGCCGATTAATTTATGGCTGTCGTGCAGAAAGATGTCCTTGTCATCGGTGGTGGGCTGGTCGGGCTCGCTACCGCGATGCATTTACAGCAAATGCAGCCGCATCTGTCGATCAGCCTGTGCGAGAAAGACGACCATCTTGCGGCACAGCAATCCGGGCACAACTCAGGCGTATTGCATGCCGGCATCTATTATCAACCTGGATCACTGAAAGCTCGTTTGTGTGTAGAGGGTAAGCAAGCACTCATTGCATTTTGCGAGCGTCATGCGATACCCGTTATTCGTTGCGGTAAGGTTATCGTCGCCAATACCGGCCAGGAATCTGACCAACTCGAACGATTGCATGATCGCGGAACAGACAATGGGGTGCCGGATCTCAGAATCCTTTCGCAGCGCGAATTGCGTGAAGTTGAACCGCACGTTCGTGGTTTAAAAGCCCTGCATTCGCCACATTCGGCCATCGTAGATTATCGGCTCGTCGCAACCGCTTATGCGAAAGATTTTCAGGCAGCCGGCGGCCAGGTTCACCTGCAATCAGAAGTGCTTTCTGCCGGGCCACGCAATGGTCGGTGGCATGTTGTTACCCCTGATAGGGAATTCGACGCCGGATTCGTCATAAATTGTGCCGGGCTCCAGTCAGACCTGGTTGCCAGGAAAATGGGTACCGAGCCCGGGTTGCGGATCATTCCATTTCGCGGTGAGTTCCTTGAGTTAAACCCGGCACGCCAGTTCCTGGTCAAAGGGCTGATATATCCGGTACCCAATCCCGATCTGCCCTTTCTGGGTGTGCACATAACGCCGATGGTCAGTGGATCGATAGAGGTAGGACCAAACGCGATCCTGGCAACCCGGCGGGAAGGCTATCGATGGCGCGACTTTTCGCTTAAGGAATTCGCAGGGACCTTGTCCTACAAAGGATTCTGGCGACTGGTCGCACGCAATCTGGCCCCGGGCGTTGCAGAGATTAACCGTGCCTTGCGCAAGAGCGTGTTTGTCGAAAATGCGCGCCAATTAGTGCCGGAAATTGCCGAAGAAGACTTATCGCCACTCCGGGCCGGGGTACGTGCAATGGCTGTGGACGGAAGTGGCAATCTTATCGACGATTTCCGCGTAGAAGAATCGCCGGGCGCAATACATGTTTTGAATGCGCCATCGCCTGCAGCGACATCCTCGTTGATGATTGGCAAATACATCGCCGGTAAAGCGGAACTACGCATCAATGCGGACTAGTAGACACGCGATAAAAGTATTAGATTGACGAGGTCGAGTCCTGCACTCCAATACACAGCGTAGATAAAAAATGAAATATCTGATTCTGCTTGTTGCTGTATTTATCTTTGCCAACCAGTCTCTGGCCGAAAGCAGTGGCGCGGACGCCGTGGTCCTGGTCAGTATTGATGAAATACGAGAGGGGAAGGGCGATCTGTCAGCCAAAAATACTGTCTCCGCAGGGCAGCCGGACAGTGAAGTGCTATCGACATTCGCAACAGCCGGCTATGTGGCCGTCGTTGATTTACGCACAGACGAGGAAGACCGTGGCTTCGATGAGCCGGTTACCGTAATGGGACTCGGAATGAGCTATGTCTCGATGCCGGTAGACGGCGAAACGGACATTAATTTCGAGAAAGCAGCGGAGCTGGACAAGATCCTGTCAGGATTCGATGGCCCGGTCCTGGTCCACTGCGGCAGCGGTAACCGCGTGGGTGCTCTATTCGCCCTGCGCGAAAAAGCAAACGGAGCGACCAACGAAGAAGCCATAGCCGCCGGCAAAACAGCAGGAATGACCCGCCTGGAACCAGAAGTAACAAAAGTCCTGCACGCAAACTAGGGAATTTCACACTGCGGTGTGAGCCACTGCTGTCCCATAAAGACGAGTTTATTGACCGTGGGATGAAGCGTTGGCGCGTTGTTCCGGTATTTTTACGGATTTGGGACATCGCCCGCTGGGCGGGCTCCTACATTGCCAAATAGAATTGTAGGAGCCCGCCCAGCGGGCGATTGCAGGCAATTCGAATCGACTCTATACCCCATCAAGACACCAAAATTGAGTTTATAGGACAGCTGTGGGTGCGAGCCGGCGTAATCATCGTTCCTGCGATTGCAGGCGGGGATCGAACCAGGCGCGCCTAATGAGGCCGCAATTACAGCCAACGCCCACCGCGCGACTCGTGTACCTACGCGCAAAGACATAGCCCAGCGTTACGCGAAAGTCCCTGCCATATCCGCCAAACAAAAAAGGCCCCCAAAGGGGGCCCTTTTTGTTTGGTGGAGGCGGCGGGGATCGAACCCGCGTCCGCAAGCCCTCCGCTACGGGGTCTACATGCTTATTCCGTCATTAATCTCATCGCAGGCTACCCGACGGGCAGGGAAAACCTGAAACCAGCTCAGTAAGGATTTAACGGTTTAGGCCCTGAACATGCCCTTGCCGCGGTCTTGTGTAGGTGACCCCTGGGATCCGGCCGCACAAGCACGAGCCGGGCAGAGGGCGTTGAACTGGTTTTTAAGCAGCTAGCGCGTAGTTGTCGTCGTTGGCAACTATAAGTGTTACAGCTGGTTTTACGAGGTGATCTGTCCCTCGGCATGCACCCGGAGTTTCGCAACCCACGTCGAATCCAATTCGCCCCCAAAGGTGGCGGGACAATCGTCCCACCCCAGTAGTGTAGGGGCGTTAGCGGAAAAAACAATCGGCATTCTCTCAACTGCCAAAAAAAATTGCCTTGCTACTAATTTGGTAGCGGCGTAAAATTACTGCTACGGATTTAGTAGCAAACGCTTGGAAGAGATATGCCGCAACGCGTACAAAATCTACGGCGGGCAACGACTACAGCGGAAATGGAGCGTGCATTGTCCCTGGCGGGACGCCGCTGGGCACTCAGAGTGGTCTGGGAGTTGCGTGTTGGGCCCCTCAATTTCCGGGCCTTGCAAACCGCCTGTGGCGACCTCTCGCCCAGCGTATTACAGCGCAGACTGCATGAACTGCGCGACTCAGGCGTTATCGAGAAAATACCGCAACTGGGCTATCGACTGAGTTCCAAAGGTGAGCGTCTGTTCCAGGTACTGGCACAGCTCGACAAATGGTCGGCCAGCATGGTGGATCAAGGGTAATAAAATACATTAGAAAAATGATCTAACTAATTGTAATTATTGATTAGAAGCTTTCATGATTTGAGCTTTTTGCCGCTGCCAGTCGCGGTCTTTTTCGCTGGCTCGTTTATCATGCTGTTTCTTGCCTTTGGCCAGGCCAATGTCCAGTTTCACGCGGCCTTTGCTCCAGTGGAGGTTAAGCGGCACAAGTGTGTAGCCTTTCCTCTCGACCGCACCAACCAGTCGATCAAGCTCGAGCCGATGCATCAGGAGCTTTCGTGTGCGGGTCGGATCCGGCTTTATATGCGTGGATGCCGTATTTAAGGGCGATATGTGAGCGCCAAACAGCCAGGCTTCGCTGTTGCGCAGGTGAACATAGCTTTCGGTCAGTTGGCCGCGGCCAGCGCGCAGACTTTTAACCTCCCAGCCTTCGAGTGCCAGGCCTGCCTCGAAGGTGTCTTCGATAAAATAATCATGACGCGCTTTCTTGTTAAGCGCGATTTTGCCTAAGGCGGCCGCTTTTTCTTTCTTCTTGTTCATTTATCGTTTTGCGAATTGTATCCGGTGTTCCTAAGGGGCCGGGATTATACGGCAGTAAGTCTGTTGTCAGGGCTATGAAATTAATCCAGAATCCCGGCATCAACGCTGTCCGAAGAGCAGAATGTTAAACGAAGAAGCAGCCACAAAGGCGCCGCGAACATCCTTGCACGGTCACTGGTCCTCTCGCATGGCCTTTATCCTGGCTGTTACGGGCTCTGCAGTTGGTCTCGGTAACATCTGGAAACTTCCCTATATTGCCGGGGAAAACGGTGGCGGCGCATTTATGCTGGTCTATTTGCTGTGCGTATTTCTCATTGGCTTGCCGGTAATGATGTCGGAGATTCTCATCGGTCGGCGCGGCCGCAGAAATCCGGTTGCAACAATGGCGCTGCTTGGCGAGGAAGAGGGACATTCGCGTCGCTGGCGATGGGTCGGTGGTTTGGGGATTTTTGCCGGCATACTGATTTTGTCGTACTACAGCGTGATCGCGGGATGGACGCTCGCATACGCGCAAAAAAGCGTCTTTGGCGCCTTCACAGGCGCGACAGCTGCAGAGGTAAATGCAGTTTTCAAAAACTTCACCGGGAACTGGGCTGCTGTAGGCCTCGCGCACACGCTATTCATGGGGTTCACTACCCTGGTCGTGGCGCGCGGTGTTGAAAGAGGCCTGGAACAGGCCGTCAAGTTCATGGTGCCGTCACTAGTGTTGCTAATGCTGGCGCTGCTCGGCTACTCGATCACATCTGGCAGCTTCTCATTGGGCTTGGCATTTTTGTTTACACCCGATTTCAGTGCGCTCACCTGGGAGGGAGTGCTGGCTGCGATGGGCCAGGCATTTTTCACCCTCAGTCTTGGTATGGGTGCGGTGATGGCCTACGGCGCATATCTGCCAAAAGAGGCCTCGATAGCCAGTGCCTCGATCGCCGTCGTGATCGCGGATACGGTCATCGCAATTCTCGCGGCACTGGTTATTTTTCCGCTGGTATTTGCGAACAACCTCGATCCGGCTGAAGGACCAGGACTGGTTTTCGTTACATTGCCACTGGCATTCGGGCAAATGGCCGGCGGTGTATTGTTTGCGACAATGTTTTTTGTGTTGCTGGCTTTTGCCGCATGGACATCAGCATTGGGTTTGATGGAATCAGCAGTCGCTTATCTCGTCGAACACTTTTACAGAACGCGCGCTCAAGCAGCGCTGATGATAGGTGGACTGATCTGGGTCATCGGCCTGGGCACAGTTTTGTCGTTCAATGTCCTCATAGATTTCACGTTCCTGAAGGGTACTATCTACAACAATGTGGATTACCTCACCAGCAACATCATGTTGCCGCTGAGTGGTCTGTTGATTACCGTTTTCGCGTCGTGGGTCATGTGCCGTAATTCGACGTCAGACGAGCTTGGTGGCGTCGGCACCGCGTTCAAACTTTGGCATTTTCTGGCCCGATATGTAGCACCGGCGGCAATTATTGTGATATTCCTGCGGGCTGTTGGCGTATTCGGTTAGTGGAAACAAAGCGGCAAGACATATGCGAAAGGTAAACAGAAGCGCGATAGTTCCATACTCAGCACGGGAGATGTTTGTGCTGGTCGACGACGTTGAGGCCTATCCTGAGTTCCTGCCCTGGTGCAACCAGGCCGAAATTCACAATCGTACTGAAGATTCCGTCGAGGCTACGCTGGAGTTGCACAAGGGCGCGGTAAGCAACAAATTCACGACCCGAAACAGCCGTAAGGAATTCGAGGCAATTGGTCTGGCGCTAATCGGCGGTCCCTTCCGTCACCTTGCTGGCGGGTGGCAATTCAAGGAGCTCGGTGATGACGGTTGCAAAGTAATGCTCGAGCTTGAGTTCGAATTTGAAAGCAGGTTGGTCGATATGATGTTCGGCTCTTTTTTTGAAGAGATCTGCAATTCACTGGTCGATGCATTCACGAGCCGTGCCGAAGTCGTGTTCGGCTCTCGCTAAGCTCGCAATAAATAATGGCCGTTCCAGGCGCTATCAATATTGAAGTCGTGTTCGGCCTGCCGGACAGGCAAAGACTAATTCCGCTGACGATTGATTCAGGCGCCACGGTCGCTGAGGCGCTGCAGAGGTCGGGCATTGCGGACGACTTTCCACAGCAGAATATTGATTCATGCAAAGTTGGAATCTGGGGGCGGGCGGTACAAAAAAGCCAGTCGTTGCGCGAAGGCGATCGGGTCGAAATCTACAGACCGCTGGAAATCGACCCCCGGGATGCGAGACGACAGCTGGCTGAACATGGCGGATTCATGGGCCGCTACAACACGGACGAAAACGAAAACCAGTAGTCCTGTCAGAGCGCAGCAGCGATTTGCTGGCAATGCTACAGATCCGGCGAGAGTTCCTGTTCCTTGAGTATTTCGGTGACAGTCTGGTCGTCGAATTGCACCGATACCCAGCGCTTGAAGGTCGCTTTCTCCTTGCCGATGCGCAGAAAATAGACGTAGTCCCAGCGATCGTCATGAAATGGATCGTCAATCATCGGCGTACCCAGCAGAAACCGCACCTGGTTACGCGTCATGCCAACCTCAACCTGGTCGATATCTTCCTGCTTGAGCAGGTTTCCCTGAGACAGGGCGGCCTGATAAACACATCCGCTGGCGAGCAGCATGATGCCGAGAAACAAAGTAATTGCAGTTATTTTTCGCATGGATCAGATCGGTGACGGGTCAGGATAAATTGAGTGGTTTGTAGGTTATTAAGACCGCTAGTGTAGTGGAGCGTTCTATCCAAGTGGGTCATAATAGGCGCGCATGATACCTACTTGTCATGCCCCGCGGTAGCCGCCGCTTGTTTCTACAAAATAACGAGCCAAAATCGATGGAACAACGTCAGGAATTGCGCAAGGCCGGCCTCAAGGTGACATTGCCGAGGCTAAAAATCCTGGAAATTCTCGAAACCACCGGCACGCGGCACCTGAGTGCCGAAGATATCTATCGCGAGCTGTTAAACCTGGGCGAAGATATTGGTCTGGCGACTGTTTATCGTGTGCTTACGCAATTCGAGGCTGCGGAGCTGGTCAAACGGCATAATTTTGAGGGAGGGCACTCGGTCTTTGAGCTGGATGACGGTGCCCACCACGATCACATGGTCTGCATTGATAGCGGCGATGTGGTCGAATTCATGAATGATGAAATCGAGAGGTTGCAGCACGACATCGCAAAATCACACAATTTTGAGTTGGTTGGCCATAACATGGTGTTATATGTGCGACCGCTGAAAAAGGATGGCGATAGCTGATTCCCGGCCCGGGTCGGGCTGATTCGTCCTTCAGGCGCGAATGTTTTTTCTGTCAGCCTGCATACTGCTGTGCAACATCTCCGCCGCGTGTTCCCTGGTGCGTTTTGTAATTTCCACGCCACCCAGCATCCTGGCCAGTTCCTCTATCCGTTCATCTTCGCCAAGCTGGGTAATTCCGGTTTTAGTTGATTTGCCGTCCGTTATTTTCATGATGCGAAAATGGTTACTGGCAAGACTCGCGACTTGCGGCAGATGAGTTACACAAAATACCTGCCGCGTTTGTCCCAGTTCTCTTAGGCGTAAACCGACCATTTCTGCGACGCCGCCACCGACGCCACTATCTACCTCGTCAAAAACCATGGTCGGAATGGCGCTGCCGTCACTGGCGATAACCTGAATTGCCAGGCTCATGCGCGACAACTCGCCGCCCGAGGCTACCCGGGACAGCGGCTGCGGCTCCTGGCCGGGATTCGCGCTGATCTGGTATTCAACATCGTCCATGCCCCAGGGGCGTGGATCACTGATATCTCGTGAGGAAACCCGAGCGTCAAAAATGCCGCCCGGCATACCGAGGTTCGACATGGCATCTGTCACTGCGCTCGAAAATGCTTTAGCCGCTTTATTACGCCCTGTTGAAAGTCTGCCCGCCGATTTCCGATAGCCGGATGCGGCGCGCTTTACTGATTTTTCGAGTTCTGCACCACGCTCTTGTGCATTTTCAAGGTCGTCCAGTTGTTCCTTAAGCTGCTGATACAGCTTGTCGATTTCTTCCGGCTCGATGCGATGTTTGCGGGCTATGGTTTGAATCGCATCCAGCCGTTCTTCTACCCAGTTTTGTCGTGCGGGATCCATATCGAGGTCGTCGGCATAGCGGCGCAACAGGTCAACTGTTTCCGCTATCTGAATGTTGGCGTCCTGGAGCAAGTTTAGCGCTGGTTGCAGCGATTCATCGAATGCGCAAAGAGAATCGATTGTGTGGGTTGCGTCGGCCATGAGGCTTTGCGCGTTCTTCGGATCACCGTCGTATATTTGTTGCAGTGCCCGATGAACGCCCTCTGCAAGTCGCCCGCTGTTCAGCAGTTTTTGCCGTTCCTGGGACAGTGTAACGATCTCGTCAGGACCCAGATCGAGCGCATCCAGTTCGCTTATCTGGAAACGAAGTAACTGCAGCTTTGATACGCGATCTGCATTTGCAGACTCGAGATCGCTGAGTTTTTTGGCAAGATCCTGCCAATCAGAGAAAGCGGCTTCCGTCGCTACGCTGAGATCAACGAGGCCGCCAAAGTAATCGAGCAAATCTCTTTGCACGCTCTTGTGACCGAGTGACTGGTGAAAATGTTGTCCATGGATATCCAGCAACATCTCGCCCAGAGATTTCAGGCTTTGCTGTGGAACGCTGTTGCCATTGATAAATGCGCGCGAGCGTCCGTCTGCATTAATGACCCGGCGAAGATTGCATTCGTCATCAAGGTCAAGCATCTGCTCTGCCAGCCAATGCCGCGCACCAGGCAGGTTCTGCAAATCAAATTCGGCAGTAAATTCTGCGCGTTTTGCGCCAGCGCGGACCAATCCACTGCCGCCGCGCTCGCCAAGCACTAAACCCAGCGCATCGACCAGAATCGACTTGCCAGCGCCGGTTTCACCAGTGAGCACTGTCATACCGGGCGAGAATTCGACTTCGACCTGGTCGATAATGGCGAAATTGCGGACCTGGAGACTCGTTAGCATTTGCTAATCCTTGTTCTGTCGAATGCGCACATCGCGACCCCAGTGGAGTTTTGAGCGCAGAATCTCGTAAAAGTCGTAACCAGGTGGGTGAATAAGTGTAATACGGTGCTCGGATTCTCTGATCATAAGGCTGTCGTCCGGGGTAATCTCCCCCAGTGTATGGCCATCGACGCTGACTTCTGCCTTGGTATCTTCCCGAGCCAGGAGTTGCACTTCGATTTCCTGGTTAGCGGGAATAACGATGGGTCTGTCGCTAAGCGTATGCGGGCAAATGGGCACAACAACAATGGCGTCAAGTTGTGGCTGGATTATCGGGCCGCCGCAACTCAGGGCATAGGCGGTCGAACCGGTTGGTGTCGCCGCGATCAGGCCATCGCCCATGTGCGTATTAACGTATTTCTTTGCGATCCTGGTTTCGAAATCAAGCATTCGCCCTGTTTCACGGCGCTGCAACACGACGTCATTCAACGCCAGTGCCGTTTTCTCACTACCATCTGCGGCCGTGACTTTCGCTTCCAGCTGCAGGCGCGACTCACTCGTGTAATTGCCGCCCAGCACCTGGTCCAGGCTCTCCAGCATGTCGGCAGGCGATACGTCGGCCAGAAACCCCAGACGGCCACGATTGATGCCCAACAGCGGCACGTCGACGTCAGCGGCCAATCCCGCTGCATGCAGCATCGTACCGTCTCCGCCAACGGCAATAATGAGATCGGCATTTTGCGCTAGTGCGTCTTCGGCAACGGCGCGCGCCGACAACGTGTCGGCTATGTCCGTATTCGCGAGCACGGTGATACCCGCTTTCGCCAGGTATTTTGCCAGCCGTATCATAGGCTCGGCGACCCGCGAGTCTGTAAACAAACCAACAAGGGCCACTGTCTTAAATGAATTATTCATGTCAGGATCTGTTCTTGCCTGATTATCAATGGGCCAGGCAGCACGGGTGCAGGGTTGTTGATTGTTACAAACCCTTGACCCACCGCCAAGCCGTTGCTAACTTTTTGTTTTTACACTAACACAATGTGTTAACCGTACTTTTATGCGTTTCTTTGCGAATGGCCAGCGAAGCACTTAATCCACTACCTAACGAGCGTGCTCAGTACCTGTTAAAGGTCCTGATCCAGCGTTTTATTCGGGACGGCCAGCCGGTCGGCTCACGGACCCTGTCGCGTGACTCCGGCGTCGAACTCAGTCCTGCAACTATCCGCAATGTCATGTCGGAATTAGAAGAGCTCGGTCTGATTTGTGCGCCGCACACCTCTGCGGGCCGTGTTCCTACCCCGCAGGGATACCGTCTGTTCGTCGATACTCTGGTGCGTTACAAACCGCCAAATGATGCGGAAATTCAAAAACTGCAGTTACAGCTCGGTGAGCGGGGTGACGAGCCGACCGCGTTGCTGGGCTCGGTGTCGAATATGCTTTCCAGCATAACGAGCCTTGCCGGCATGGTGACGGTGCCGCGCGGGGAGCGCGCCATATTGCGGCAGATCGAGTTCCTGTTGTTGTCCGACAATCGAGTGCTTGCCATCCTGGTTTTCAATGATCGTGAAGTGCAAAACCGGATTCTGCATACCGAAACGCCGCACACGCCGGAGGAGTTGCAGCGGGCTGCCAACTTCATCAATGAAAATTACATCGGTTGTGACCTGGCGCAGATACGTGAGCAGCTGATTGACGACCTCGATCGCACACGCGACTCGATGAACCAGGCGATGCACGACATCATTTCGGTGGCACAGTCCGCGATGGAGGGCGCAGCAGCTCCAGCCGGTGAGTTTGTTATCCGGGGCGAGACCAATCTCATGGATTTTGCTGAACTTTCGGATATCGAAACCATTCGTCGATTGTTCGATGCGTTCTCGAGGAAGCGGTTTATGCTCAAGCTGCTCGACAAGAGCATCAATGCAAGTGGTGTGCAGGTTTTCATTGGTCACGAGTCCGGCTACGAAATTCTGGATGATTGCAGCGTCGTGACGGCGCCTTACCGCGTGGATGATGATCATATCGGTGTGCTCGGTGTGATCGGTCCAACAAGGATGGCGTATGACCGGGTGGTACCTATTGTCGACATTACGGCGCGCCTGCTGGAGTCGGCGATGAATGCGAAGGATTAGCACTGGGCGCTTTGCGCTGCTCATTGACCCGGCCCTTATTGAGTTTCTCCTAGCTACGGACATGGGCACGGGGCATTGTCCTGAGACACGCCGCGAATGCGCCGCTCTTGTCTCCCGCGGCCATTCAATTCAACCAGCTGAGCGTAAATTATGTCTCCAGCGAACAATATTGCCGCAAGCTTCGACAGCGAATGTGCTTCTCGGTCTCCAAACATGAGTTTATAAGACAGCAGTGGGCTCTAGCGGAAATTTCTGCAAATAAAGCGTGTCGGCTCTTGATATTTGCTGGCAGAACCCCAAAACCCCCGCATCTTTGATTTTGATGTCCGCAAGCGGATTGCGTCGGCATCGCCAGACCGGAGCAAATAGCAGATGAACGGACCGCCCGAGCGCGACGCTAATCACGAAGAAGTTGCCGCACAGTACGATACAGTGGCTGAGGGCGCGGATACCGGTACAGCCGGGGATGAAGCAGTCCTGCCGGACGCTGCTACGCCGTTAGCTGAGGCGCAGGCGAAAGCGGACGAAAACTGGGACAAGTACCTGCGTCTGGCTGCGGAACTTGAAAATGTTCGCAAACGCGCCGAACGTGACGTGGAAAAAGCGCATAAATTTGCTCTGGAGCGCATCGTAGCTGATCTTCTGGAAGTACGGGATAGCCTTGAAATGGCAGTGTCTGCCGGCGACGAGAGCAGCGTTAAGAATCTGAAAGAAGGCAATGAGACGACGCTGAAGCTGCTGGCAACGATAATGCAACGCTACGGAGTCGAGGATATTGACCCATTGGGCGAGCCGTTCGATCCGAACTGCCATGAGGCGATCACAATGCAGCCCTCAGCCGATGCCGAGCCTGACAGCGTCCTGACCGTGTTTCAGAAAGGTTATGCCCTGAACGGCAGGCTGCTCAGACCGGCCAGGGTGGTAGTTGCTGCGGCGCCTGCCGAGGGCAGCGAAAAGGGCTAGGACGTTAATATTGACAGCGTCCAGGTGCTTGAAACACCCGTGGCTGGCCCCACTAAGAGCCTAACTTTGAAATTATTCCAATCGGAGAACAGAAATCATGGGTAAAGTTATTGGTATCGACCTAGGTACCACCAACTCCTGCGTCGCGGTCATGGAGGGTGACAAGCCCCGCGTGATCGAGAATAGCGAAGGGGATCGAACCACGCCCTCGATCGTTGCATTTAGCAAAGACGACGAGGTGCTCGTAGGCCAGTCTGCAAAACGACAGGCCGTGACCAATCCGAAAAACACGCTGTTTGCGGTCAAACGACTTATTGGCCGACGTTTCGAGGACGATGTCGTCCAGCGCGACATCGAAATGGTGCCGTACACCCTGGTCAAAGCAGACAATGGTGATGCCTGGGTTGAAGCCGGTGGCAAAACGATGGCTCCGCCGGAAATATCAGCTCGCGTTCTCATGAAAATGAAGAAGACGGCTGAGGATTATCTCGGTGAGGCGGTCACGGAAGCAGTAGTGACCGTACCGGCATACTTCAATGATTCGCAACGCCAGGCAACGAAAGACGCCGGCAAGATTGCGGGCCTCGACGTTAAACGAATTATCAATGAGCCTACCGCTGCAGCCCTTGCTTATGGCATGGACAAGAAGCGCGGTGACGCGACCATCGCTGTGTACGATCTGGGTGGTGGTACTTTTGATATCTCAATTATCGAGATCGCGGAAGTTGATGGTGAGCACCAGTTCGAAGTGCTCGCGACCAACGGTGATACGTTCCTCGGCGGTGAAGATTTCGACAACATTGTGGTCAGGTACCTGAGTTCGGAGTTTGAGAAAGAAAGTGGCGTCGATGTCACGAAGGATCCGCTGGCGATGCAGCGCCTTAAAGAAGCTGCCGAAAAAGCGAAAATCGAGTTGTCGACGCAGCAGCAAACGGAAGTCAATCTGCCCTATATCACAGCCGATGCATCCGGCCCGAAACACCTCAACATAAAGCTGACGCGTGCCAAGCTCGAGTCACTGGTTGAGAAACTGGTTAGCAAAACCATAGAGCCGTGCAAGATCGCGCTGAAAGATGCAGGCCTGAAAGTCAATGAGATTGACGATGTCATTCTCGTTGGTGGCCAGACACGTATGCCAAAAGTGCAGGAAGAAGTGCAGAATTTCTTTGGCAAAGAGCCACGCCGTGATGTGAACCCGGACGAAGCAGTTGCTATGGGTGCGGCTATTCAGGGTGGCGTTTTGTCCGGAGACGTTACGGACGTACTGCTACTCGACGTTACGCCGCTGTCATTGGGCATCGAAACGCTGGGTGGTGTGATGACCAGGCTGATCGACAAGAACACGACCATTCCTGCCAATGAAACACAGACATTTTCGACCGCAGACGACAACCAGACAGCAGTAACCATTCATGTGGTGCAGGGCGAACGCGAACGTGCGCAGGACAACAAGTCCCTGGGCCGGTTCGACCTGGCTGATATTCCCTCGGCACCGCGCGGAATGCCACAGATTGAAGTGCAGTTTGATATCGACGCGAACGGAATTTTGAACGTTTCAGCGAAGGACAAGGCGAGCGGTAAAACGCAAACTATCGTCATCAAGGCATCCAGTGGGCTCAGCGATGATGAGGTCGAGACAATGGTCTCGGATGCAGCGAGCCACGCTGAAGAGGACAAGAAGTTTCGTGAGCGGGTTGATGCACGCAACCAGGCCGACGGTCTTATTCACAATGCTGAGAAGACGTTGAGTGAAGCAGGCGAAAAGGTCAGCGGTGAGGAACGCCTCGCTGTTGAGTCCGCGGTCTCTGACCTGAAAGCTGTGCTTGACGACGGCGACAAGGATACGATTGAAGCCAAAACCGCAGCGCTCGCAGAAGCAGCTGGCGCGGTTGCACAGAAACTGTATGCGGAAAATGCAGAGCAGGAGCAAGGTGCAACAGATGAAGGCGGTGCGGGCGGCGACGACGTTGTCGATGCCGAGTTCGAAGAAGTCGACGGCGAGAGTGATGCTGACGATAAAGAAGATTCGAAATCGGGCTGATACGACCCCCGCAGCAGTAAGAATCAGGGCGCCGGTGACGGCGCCCTGATATTTTAAGTTACTCAATAACATGACGAAGTAAACAATGGCCAAACGTGACTATTACGAGATTCTCGGTGTGGACAAAGGTGCCGCTGCCGCTGACATCAAGAAGTCGTATCGTCGTCTCGCCATGAAGCACCACCCGGATCGTAACAAGGACGACAACGAAGCCGAGGCGAAATTCAAGGAGGCCAAGGAAGCCTACGAGGTTCTGAGCGACGACAATAAGCGAGCGGCCTATGACCGCTACGGCCACGAAGGTGTTCGCGGTGGAGCGGCCGGTGGCGGACATAGTGGCGAGGGTTTCGGTGATATTTTCGGTGATGTTTTCGGTGACATCTTTGGTGGTGGCGCTGGCAGGCGCGGTGGAAACCAGGTATTTCGCGGCGCGGATCTTGGCTACGAGCTGAAGCTTGATCTCGAAAAGGCCGTTGGCGGCGATACGGTTACGATCAATGTACCAACGCAGGTAGCCTGTGAAACCTGCGATGGAAGCGGTGCAGAAGAAGGCTCAGAACCGGTCCAATGCACGACTTGCGGTGGTGTCGGTCAGGTACGCATGCAGCAGGGCTTTTTCTCTATTCAACAAGCCTGTCCGGCCTGCAAGGGTGCTGGCACGGTTATCGAGGATCCCTGCACCGATTGTCATGGGCGCGGTCGCGTCAGCAAGACCAAGAAACTCTCGGTCAAAGTTCCGGCCGGCGTGGACGATGGTGATCGTATTCGTCTGTCCGGAGAGGGCGAGGCCGGTCGAAACGGCGGGCCCGCAGGCGATCTCTATGTAGAGATACACGTTAGAGCGCACAAGATTTTTCAGCGAGATGGTGCCGATCTCGCCTGCGAGGTTCCAATCAGTGTTGCTACAGCGACGCTTGGCGGTGAGGTTGAATTACCGACGCTGGATGGCAACGTCGTGCTTAAAGTGCCGGCAGGAACTCAATCTGCGAAGGTCTTTCGGCTGCGCGGCAAAGGTGTGACTACGGTTCGTGAGCATCGCACCGGTGACTTGTTCGCCAAGGTCGCCGTCGAAACACCCGTTAACCTGACCAGCGAGCAGGAGTCATTGCTACAACAGTTTGATGAATCCGTGAGCGCCGGCGGCGAGCGACACAACCCACGTGCAGGCGGCTGGGTGGACACGGTGAAGCGCTTCTTCGATCGCATCAGCCAGTAGAAAAACGGCCGAAATTAGCTGGCGCAAAAGCCACGGCTTGAGTACACTATCGCGGGTCGCCGGATGGCCGGCGAATCCCTGAGCGGAAGGCATTGTCCTTCCGCTTTTGTGCATCTAATGCCGGTGTGAAACTCTTGATCATTAAGGATTGCTGTTGAGTACGCCCGCTGTTCTGGCACTTCAGGACGGGACTATTTTCCGCGGTATTTCTGTCGGTGCTCCCGGCAAGACCATTGGTGAAGTGGTTTTCAATACAGCAATGACCGGCTACCAGGAAATACTGACGGATCCGTCGTATTGCCGGCAGATAGTCACGCTGACCTATCCCCACATTGGCAATACCGGTGCCAACAGTGAGGACATGGAGTCATCACGAATTCACGCCTCGGGACTGGTTATTCGCGACAGCTCGATGATCGCCAGTAGCTGGCGTTCAGAACGCAGCCTTTCTGACTTCCTCACCGCGGCCAATACCGTGGCAATTGCGGAAATCGATACACGAAAACTTACCCGGCTGTTGCGCGAGAAGGGTGCTCAGTCAGGGTGCATCATGACCGGTGAAGTCGAACCGGAGGTTGCTGTGCAGCACGCCAGTAAGTTCCCCGGCATCGCTGGCATGGATCTCGCCAAATTTGTCACCACGGAGGATGCCTACCAGTGGTGTTACGGCAGTGATTTTGATCGCGGCGGCCGCATTATGAGTCGCCGTATTGCGCCAAATCATGTCGTAGTCTACGACTACGGCGTCAAACGCAATATTCTGCGGATTTTGTCCGACCTCGATTGCCGCATGACGGTTGTGCCGGCAAAGACGCCGGCAGCAGAAGTGCTGGCACTCGCCCCCGATGGCGTTTTTCTGTCGAACGGGCCTGGTGATCCGGAGCCTTGTGATTACGCCATAGAAGCAATCAGGATCATTCTTGAATCGCGGGTGCCCTTATTTGGCATATGTCTGGGCCATCAGCTGTTGGCACTGGCAACGGGTGCTAAGACCATGAAGATGAAATTCGGTCATCACGGGGCGAATCATCCTGTCGAGAACAGTACGACCGGGCAGGTGATGATCACCAGCCAGAACCACGGCTTTGCAGTTGACGAAAAGACCCTGCCAGACAATGTCGAGGTTACCCACACGTCCCTGTTTGACGGATCGTTGCAGGGCATAGCGCTAAAAGACAAAGCTGCATTCGGCTTTCAGGGGCATCCGGAGGCGAGCCCCGGGCCGCACGACCTGCTGCCTCTGTTCGAGCAATTTATCAGCGCGATGGATGAATACAAACGGGATGCGAGCCAATCAGTATTAGCCATATAAATCGTTAATAAACAAACGGTTAATAATTTTAGTTAAAGTAAATTATCGTGAATATTCCAGTCTAGAAAGAAGCCCATGCCAAAACGTACAGACATTCAAAGCGTCCTGATCATCGGTGCGGGCCCGATCGTGATCGGCCAGGCCTGTGAGTTTGACTACTCCGGAGCGCAGGCCTGCAAAGCACTAAAGGAAGAAGGCTACCGGGTCATCCTGGTCAATTCGAATCCGGCGACCATCATGACCGACCCGGAGACTGCGGATGCCATCTATATTGAACCAGTGCACTGGAGCGCGGTAGAGCGGATCATCGCCAAAGAAAAGCCGGATGCATTGCTGCCAACGATGGGCGGCCAGACAGGTCTTAATTGCGCCCTCGATCTGGTCCGCGAAGGTGTCCTGGAAAAATACAATGTCGAGCTCATCGCCGCATCACGCGAGGCGATAGACATGGCTGAGGACCGCGAAAAGTTTCGCGAAGCGATGACCGAGATTGGCCTGGAGGTACCCCAGGCGGAGATCGCTCATTCGCTGGAAGAGGCGCTTGAAAAACAAAAAAATATCGGCTACCCCACTATTATCCGACCGTCATTCACCATGGGCGGAACCGGTGGTGGCATAGCGTACAACCAGGAAGAATTCAGGAACATCATCACGCATGGGTTGGAAATGTCGCCAACCACCGAAGTGCTGATCGAAGAATCTGTCATCGGCTGGAAAGAGTTCGAGATGGAGGTTGTTCGGGACAAGAATGATAATTGCATCATCGTTTGCTCCATTGAAAATCTCGATCCGATGGGCGTGCACACCGGAGATTCTATTACTGTCGCGCCGGCACAAACGCTGACGGATAAGGAATATCAGCGTATGCGTAATGCGTCCATCGACGTCTTGCGCAAGATCGGCGTTGAGACCGGTGGTTCGAACGTACAGTTCGCGGTGAACCCGGAAGATGGTCGCCTGCTTGTTATCGAAATGAACCCCCGCGTGTCGCGTTCATCCGCTCTGGCGTCCAAAGCGACCGGATTCCCGATTGCGAAAGTGGCGGCAAAGCTGGCTATTGGTTACACCCTCGATGAGCTAAGAAACGATATTACTGGCGGCGCTACGCCAGCGTCGTTTGAGCCGACAATCGACTACGTGGTGACAAAAATACCGCGATTTACCTTTGAGAAGTTTCCCGGATCGAATGATCGGCTGACAACACAGATGAAGTCAGTCGGTGAAACAATGGCGATTGGCAGGACTTTTCAGGAGTCCTTTCAAAAGGCGCTGCGTGGCCTCGAGACCGGTGTTAGCGGGCTTGATGAGATAGCTGATGTTGCGGTTGACGAAGTTGATAAAGATAATCTGCGCCAGGAACTGCGTCTGCCAGGTGCAGACCGGATCTGGTATGTAGCCGACGCATTTCGCCAGGGGTTCTCGCTGGAAGAGATTGCAACGCTTAGCGGGATCGATCCCTGGTTCCTCATACAAATCGGCGATCTTGTCGAAGAAGAAAAAAGTGTCAGGAAAGGCGGGCTCGATGCGCTTGATGCAGAGAGGATACGCAAGCTCAAGCGCAAGGGGTTTTCAGATGCGCGTATTGCCACGCTGATTCGACAACCTGAGGAACTTGTTCGCAAACGCCGCATCATTTCAGGAGTGCGTCCCGTCTTTAAGCGCGTGGATACCTGCGCCGCAGAATTTTCGACCTCTACTGCGTACCTGTACTCCACTTACGAAGAGGAATGTGAGGCCGAACCAACGGAAAATCCGAAAATCATGATCCTCGGCGGCGGGCCAAACCGCATCGGCCAGGGTATCGAATTTGACTACTGCTGCGTGCATGCAGCGCTGGCTTTAAGAGAAGAAGGTTTTGAGACCATCATGGTCAACTGTAATCCGGAAACAGTATCGACGGATTACGACACCTCGGATCGCTTGTATTTCGAATCACTGACGTTTGAGGACGTCATGGAGATAATTGAAATAGAAAAGCCGAAAGGTGTCATCGTGCAGTATGGCGGGCAAACGCCGCTGAAACTTGCACGTGATCTTGCAGCGGCAGGAGCGCCAATTGTTGGTACCTCACCTGATTCGATTGATTTGGCAGAAGATCGCGAACGCTTCCAGAAGCTGGTCGATAATCTTGACTTGCGTCAGCCACCGAACCGGACCGCGCGCAGCAAGGAAGAGGCGATCGGAATGGGCTCAGACGTCGGCTACCCGCTGGTGGTGCGACCGTCTTACGTGCTCGGTGGAAGGGCGATGGAAATCGTGCACAACGATGAGGATCTTGCCGCATACATGGATGCAGCCATTGGCGTGTCCAATGAAAGCCCGGTGCTGCTGGATCGATTCCTGGATTTGGCAATAGAGGTTGATGTAGACGCGATTTGCGACGGCGAGCAGGTTCTGATCGGCGGCATCATGGAGCATATCGAGCAGGCAGGCGTGCATTCGGGTGATTCCGGTTGTTCTTTGCCACCATTCAGCCTGACGAAGGAGATGCAGGATGCGCTGGCGGAACAGGTTATTATCCTTGCGAAAGGGCTGAATGTTATCGGCCTCATGAATACCCAGTTCGCAATTCAGAACAATGTTATTTACTTGCTGGAGGTAAATCCGCGAGCCTCTCGTACGGTGCCGTTCGTGTCGAAAGCGACCGGGCTGCCGCTCGCCAAGATTGCTGCTCGTGTTATGGTCGGACAGTCGTTGCAAGAGCAGGGATTCACCACGCAACGTGTCCCCGAGTACTTCTCGGTAAAAGAAGCAGTATTCCCATTTATCAAGTTTGCTGGTGCGGATCCGATACTTGGGCCGGAAATGAAATCAACCGGCGAGGTGATGGGTGTCGGTCGTTCGTTTGGAGAGGCTTACGCAAAAGCCCAGCTGGCGTCCGGTGTAATACTGCCCACGCAGGGACTCGCGTTAATTAGCGTTCGCGACCGGGACAAAGAAGGAGCGGTGGAACTGGCAAACATTCTGCTGCAACGCGGCTTTGAACTTGTTGCAACCGATGGCACTGCTCAGTACCTGACAGACGCGGGGCTAAGCTGTCGTCGCACAAACAAAGTTAGGGAAGGTCGTCCACATATCGTGGACCTGATTAAAAATGGTGAAATTTCGTTGATTGTAAACACAACCGAAGGAAAACAGGCGATTCGCGAATCACTGCCGATTCGCGGTGAGGCTGTGCGCAGGAATGTTACTTATTACACAACACTTGGCGCGGCCGTTGCCACCTGCACGGCGTTAGAGCACCTCGATGTCATTGATGTGAATTGCCTGCAGGACCTGCATGACGAGGTGGCGGCATGAATAAATATCCAATGACAGTTCGCGGTGCAGAATTGCTGCGCGCAGAATTACAGAAGCTCAAGTCCAATGACCGGCCACAGGTTATTCAGGCGATCGCCGAGGCTCGCGCGCATGGCGATATCAAGGAAAACGCTGAATATCATGCAGCGAAAGAACAGCAGGGTTTTATTGAGGGCAGGATCAAAGAACTTGAAGGCAAGTTGTCCAACCTGCAGGTCATCGATGTAACCACTATCGATGCCAAGGGAAAAATCGTATTTGGTTCTACCGTTGAATTGCTGGATCTGCAGGTTAACAAGGAAATCACTTACAAGATTGTCGGCGAGGATGAAGCCGATATCGGCGCTGGCCTGATTTCGTATTCATCGCCAATTGCGCGAGCATTAATTGGCAAAGTAGAAGGTGACGAAATTAGTTTTGCAGCGCCGGGCGGGGAAAAGCACTACGAAGTCAACGGTGTAACCTACAAGTAGGCAATACGACTATTTGCTGACAGGCATGGGAATTTTCGGCTTTTTATCGTTACGTCGGTAGATCAGTGCGACACTGCCGATACGGGCGACCAGTTCCGCCTTTGCCGTATTGCAAAGCTCATTTATCGTCGCATCGCGAGTCGCGCGATCACCGCCACGAACGCGAACTTTAATTAACTCGTGGTGGTCTATGGTCGAGTTGAACTCTTTCAATAAAGATTCCGAGAGTCCGGCATCGGCAACGGTAACGACCGGTTTGAGCTGGTGGCCAAGGCCACGCAGGTATTTTTTTTGAGATTCAGTTAAATGCATGGGCGCGGATTGTAGCAGCAGGATCGTAGTAGTACACAATGAGCAAACCGAGACGAAGTGGCAGCTCCTGGCGGCAACGCCAGGAAAAAGACCTGTACGTGCAGATGGCGCGTCGCGACGGCTGGCGTTCGCGCGCCGTCTACAAACTTGAGCAAATTGTCGATAAAGAGCCCATCCTGTATCCGGATATGGTCTGCATTGATCTGGGCTCGGCGCCGGGTAGCTGGAGTCAGTACGTGGCGGTGAAACTTAAAGGTCGGGTGCGGATCATTGCGCTGGACCTGCTGCCAATGGACTTTCTGCCCTCGGTGGAGTTCATTCAGGGAGATTTCACTGAAGACGAGGTGGTAGGGTCACTAATGGAAAAGTTGACCGATTCCCCGGCAGACCTTGTATTGAGCGATATGGCACCCAATATCACCGGGACTAAGGCGGTCGACCAGCCGAGGTCCATGTATCTGGCGGAACTTGCGCTCGACCTGGCCAGGAAAACCCTGAAACGAAAAGGCAATTTCGTTTGTAAGCTGTTTCAGGGGGAGGGCACGGACGCCTTTATCGCTGATGCCAGAAAGTCGTTCGAAAGGGTAAAAGTAATGAAACCAAAGGCCTCACGAGCTGGCAGTAGTGAGGTCTATTTGCTGGCGAGAAACTATCAACTATAGTATTGTCTAACCATTAGACACAGTCTAAAGAATCGTGCTGGAGCGCTGAAACTGTTGTGAATGATTTAACCAAAAATATACTAGTTTTTATCGTGATTATCGTCGTCCTTTTGTCTGTAGTTCAGGGACTTAGCGGCGTTAGCGGCCCGGCGCCGGAAAAGAACGATTATTCGGAATTCCTGCAACAGGTTCGCTCTGGCACTGTCCAGAGAGCTGAATTCCAAGATGAGCGTATTAACTACGGCAGCCGCACACCGCTGCAGTACTACACGATCAGCCCGGAAACCGATAACAACACGCTTATCGGTATTCTCGATGACAATAACGTCAGCTTTACAGCGCAGGAACCCGAATCGCAGAGCCTGATTGGCCAGCTGCTGATTAGTTCGTTCCCGATATTGCTGCTCATTGGCGTATGGATTTATTTCATGCGACAGATGCAGGGTGGCGGTGGCGGCAGGGGTGCCATGTCATTTGGCAAAAGCAAGGCCCGCCTGCTTGGCGAGGACCAGATCGGCGTGTCTTTTGCAGATGTTGCCGGCATTGAAGAGGCCAAAGAGGAAGTCAGCGAGATCGTCGACTTCCTGAAAGATCCGAGCAAGTTTCAGCGCCTCGGCGGCAAGATTCCCAAGGGCGTTTTGATGGTTGGCTCGCCCGGCACCGGTAAGACCTTGCTCGCAAGGGCGATTGCCGGTGAAGCCAAGGTACCGTTTTTCACCATCTCCGGTTCTGACTTCGTTGAGATGTTCGTCGGTGTTGGTGCATCACGCGTCAGGGACATGTTCGAACAGGCCAAGAAGCAGGCGCCCTGCATAATCTTTATCGATGAGCTTGACGCAGTCGGGCGGCATCGTGGTGCCGGACTGGGTGGTGGCCATGATGAGCGTGAGCAGACATTGAACCAGATGCTGGTCGAGATGGACGGCTTCGAGGGTAACGAGGGCGTTATCGTTATCGCAGCAACCAACAGGCCGGACGTCCTCGATCCGGCACTGTTAAGACCTGGACGATTTGATCGCCAGGTTGTGGTGCCGTTGCCAGATATTCGCGGTCGCGAACAAATCCTGAAAGTGCACATGCGCAAAGTACCGCTCGATGATGACGTAAAGCCAGGCCTGATCGCTCGCGGCACACCGGGCTTCTCCGGCGCAGACCTCGCCAACCTGGTTAATGAGGCGGCACTGTTTGCGGCACGTTTCAACAAACGCGTCGTCAGTATGGATGAGTTTGAGAAAGCGAAAGACAAGATCATGATGGGCGCAGAGCGTCGCTCGATGGTGATGAGCGAGAAGGAAAAGCTCAACACCGCCTATCACGAGGCGGGCCACGCGATCGTTGGTTATTGCGTCCCTGATCACGATCCGGTTTATAAAGTAACGATCATTCCACGCGGCAGGGCACTCGGTGTCACGATGTATCTTCCCGAAGAGGACAAATACAGCGTGTCCAAATCCACCCTGGACAGCAATATTTCAACGCTGTTTGGTGGCCGCCTTGCAGAAGAGATGACCCTTGGTATCGAGCAGGTTACCACTGGCGCATCTAATGATATTGAGCGCGCTACGGAAATTGCACGCAATATGGTGACCAAGTGGGGGCTTTCCGAAAAACTCGGTCCGCTTACTTACAGCGAAGATGACGGCGAAGTTTTCCTTGGTCGATCTGTTACGCAACACAAGCACGTGTCAGACGTCACTGCGAATGTGATTGACGAAGAGGTGCGCCATATCATTGACAAGAATTACGAACGCGCCAAAAATATTCTCACTGAGCACGAGGATCAATTACACGCGATGGCGAAGGCGCTGATGAAATATGAGACGCTGGGCGACGTTCAAATCAAGGACATCATGGAAGGGCGCGAGCCGACGCCACCCGAAGACTGGGATGATTCTGACGATTCCGAGCCGACCCAGACCAAGAAGAGCGGCGAGTCGGATGGCGCAAGTCCAATAGGCGGTCCTGCCAGCGAACATTAATGCTTGACGATTAATTTGAAAACTACGGCAGCCTTCGGGCTGCCGTTTTATTATTACTACGATCAATTTTCGGAATTAACCTGATGGAGCTGCTTTTAGGCACGCAGGTCTTGTCCATGAACCGATCCAGGGTCATGGGTATCCTGAATATCACGCCGGATTCGTTTTCCGATGGCGGTGATTTCCTGTCAGCGGACAAAGCAATAGCGCGAGCCGCGGCAATGTCGGAAGAAGGGGCGGACATCATCGACGTAGGTGGTGAGTCAACCCGGCCTGGCGCGGCTGCCGTTTCGCTGCAGGAGGAGCTCGAACGGGTTATTCCGGTTATAGAACAGATCAATTCACAGCTTGATGTGGCGATTTCTGTGGATACCAGCAAGCCCGATGTCATGCGTGCTGCGGTCGCCGCGGGTGCGGTACTGGTTAATGATGTGTTTGCATTGCGCCGGGAAGGGGCACTGGAGGCCGTGGCTGAGCTCGGTGTTGCCGTTTGCCTGATGCACATGCAGGGCGAGCCTGGTTCGATGCAGATTGCTCCTGAATATCAGGAGCTGCCGCGGGAAATCATCGATTTTCTTGCACAGCGGATCAGCGCAAGTGTTGCTGCCGGAATCGACCGCGACAGGATCATCGTGGATCCCGGCTTTGGCTTCGGCAAAAATGATGAGCACAATTTGCAAATACTGGCTAACCTGCATCAGCTGGAGGAATTGCAACGGCCATTGTTGGTAGGTTTGTCACGCAAGCGTATGCTCGGCGACCTGACCGGCAAAGCTGCGGGTAAGAGAGTGTATGCAGGAATTGCCGCCGCAGTCATGGCTGTTACTGGCGGTGCGAATATAATACGCACGCACGATGTGGCCGCGACAGTGGATGCACTTAAAATCGTGGATGCGGTGAGAGTGTCCGGAACAAGAGCGGGAATAGATCCGGACGGAATCGGGAATAGACAATGAGTAAAAAATACTTCGGAACAGACGGCGTCAGAGGCACGGTCGGCCGCGACCCCATGAGCGCAGAATTCGCACTCCGGCTGGCGAGTGCTGCTGCCCAGGTGCTGGTGCCGGACGGTGGCAAAGTGCTGATCGGCAAAGACACCCGCCTCTCTGGCTATATGTTCGAATCGGCTCTGGAAGCCGGTTTCGTGGCTGCTGGTACAGATGTCCTGCTGCTTGGCCCGTTACCTACACCCGGGATCGCACACCTTACCCAGCTTTTCGAGGCCAACCTGGGAGTGGTCATCAGTGCCTCGCACAATCCTTACCAGGATAACGGCATCAAGTTTTTTGACGCGGACGGCGCGAAATTATCCGACGATGTTGAGAAACAAATCGAAAAGGTACTGAAAAAGCCGGCGATTACGCTTGATTCAACGCGGCTGGGGCAGGCGAAGCGCATCGATTCGGCACTGATTCAATATCAGGAGTTCTGCGCATCGACGTTTCCTGATGATCTCGACCTTGATGGCGTCAAAGTCGTATTCGACGGCGCCAATGGTGCGGGCTACAAGGTGGGGCCGCGCACGCTAAATGAGTTGGGTGCGGATGTGATTACCATTGGCTGCTCACCGAATGGGCGCAATATCAACGCCGGCTGCGGTTCTACCGAACCTGACTTGCTGCAGAAAACCGTTCCGGCCGTAGAGGCGGCAGTAGGTATTGCACTCGATGGTGACGGTGACCGGGTTGTCATGGTGGATGAACAAGGCGATCTTCTTGATGGCGATCAACTACTGTACATACTCTCGATAGCACGCAAAAAGGACGGCACATTAAAAGGCCCGGTGGTTGGCACGGTGATGAGCAACCTGGGACTGGAGCATGCGCTTGCACGCCAGGACATCGATTTTCGCAGAGCCAGCGTCGGCGATCGCTACGTGCTCGAGGCATTGCGCGAAACTGGTGGCATTGTTGGTGGCGAGACTTCGGGGCACCTGATCTGTCTCGACAAGACAACAACCGGCGACGGTCTCATCATCGCATTGCAAATTCTGGCGATTATGAAGCGCAGTGGCAAGCCGCTCTCCGAACTCGCAGCGGGAATGTCGCGCTATCCGCAGCAAATGCTGAATGTAAAAACCGACAAACGGTTTGATCCAGCCAACTCCGTGGTCATCCAGAAAGCGGTGGCAGAAGCGGAAAAAGAGCTCGCACAATCGGGCCGGGTGGTGCTGCGTGCATCAGGCACGGAACCGGTAATCAGGGTGATGGTCGAGGGCGAAAACGAGCATCAGGTACTCGATCTCGCCAAACGGCTGGCCTCAGTGGTCGCAGAGACTACAACGTAGTAACACCTTATTATGGCCTGCTAATGACACGGTCACGTGACGATGATTCGTGGGAGCGGCTTTAGCCGCGAACAGAGGCCGAGCATTCGCGGCTAAAGCCGCTCCCACAGCATATTTTGCCCATATATTGTCGTTGCTTCTAGCGGGTTGCCCCGGTATCCTTTTGCGCCTTTTCAAGCTGATGGATTCGTGAACGATGCGTGGCTACCTGATTGCCGGGAACTGGAAAATGAATGGCAGCAATGCCGCCAACGCCGAGCTGGTGGATGGCATCATTGCTGGCTTGCCATCGGCTGAGGCCGTTGATGTCCTCATTTGTCCGCCATTTCCCTATTTGGGCGCAATGGCCGATAAGGTGCGCGGGTCCAGGCTGTTACTGGGCGCGCAAAACGTATCGCAACACGCATCAGGCGCGTATACCGGCGAAATCGCTGCTTCGATGCTGCTTGATGCTGGCTGTGAGTACGTGCTGACAGGGCATTCGGAACGGCGGGCGATGATGGGTGAGACCAGCGATATCGTTGCCGCGAAATTCGTGGCTGCGCTGGACGCTGGACTCAAGCCGATACTTTGTGTCGGTGAAACACTGCAACAACGTGAAGCAGGGCAGACAGAGGCGGTCATTGACGAGCAACTTAACGCGGTTCTCGATGTCGCAGGTATTGACGGATTTGCTAAGGCAGTGGTTGCCTACGAGCCGGTCTGGGCAATTGGCACGGGTAAGACGGCCAGTCCGGAGCAGGCACAGGATATCCATCGACACATTCGCGGCGTATTAAGCTCGCGTAGCAGCAGCGCCGCCGAACAGACGAAAATACTGTATGGCGGCAGCGTAAAAGGGGACAATGCGTCCGGTTTGTTTTCCAAGCCGGATATTGATGGCGGATTGATTGGCGGGGCGTCACTCAAATCCACTGATTTTTTGGCGATTGCGGATGCTGCCGCAGCGCTTGGTTGAGGTAACAATGACTAACATTCAAACGACAATTCTGGTGATACATACGCTAATCGCTCTGGGGATTATTGCGCTCGTTCTCCTGCAAAGGGGTAAGGGAGCAGATGCCGGTGCGGCATTCGGTGCCGGGGCGTCCGGAACCGTATTTGGAGCACGAGGATCAACCAACTTTTTTTCCCGCACCACCGCCATTCTTGCAGCTGGCTTTTTTGCGACCAGCCTGACCCTGGCATTTATCAGTTCACAACGGTCCGCTGAGATCGATAGTTTGCTGGAGAGTGCACCAGCATCCGAGACCGGGCAGGTCGCCCCAGAAACTGCACCGATCGAAGACTCCACTGCAGAGTTTCCGGCCCTGGAAGAGAGTGCTGAGCCAGCAGTAGACGATCAGGGCATGCCGGCGCTTGATGGTGACGAGGCGGGCGCGGCAGCGGAGCCAGGCGCCGACTCCGTTCCGCAAGAGTAGATCAAGATTTAGCCGATGTGGTGGAATTGGTAGACACGCTGTCTTGAGGGGGCAGTGGCGAGAGCTGTGCCGGTTCGAGTCCGGCCATCGGCACCAAAAACAAATAAAGGGGCTGTCCTGCGGGACAGCCCCTTTTTTTGTTTTTGATGCCAATGGCCGGAAGCCCGGCAGGGTAGCCGAATTGGCGGCGCGGCTTCCCCGACGCTCTGGCGCTTTTTTCGTTTTCGGGGGTACGGTACTACCGGTTTTGACGGGAGTGGCTAGCTGGTTGCTGGTTATTATTCCCAGCACGGTTCGAGTCCGGCCATCGGCACCAAACATAAAAAAGGGGCTTTCCTGCGGGACAGCCCCTTTTTTGTTCGGTACCGATGGCCGGAAGCACGGCAGGGTGGCCAAATTGGCAGCGTGGCTTCCCCGAAGATTTGGCGTATTGAATGGTTTATGTAGGTACGACACTAAAGATCAATCCGCACCCACCTAAGCAACAGCACATGCAAAGCGGGCGGATTGGGGCACTTTTTTCGTTTTCGGGGGTACGGTACTACCGGATTGACGGGTGTAGATTGCTTGGCGGCCGATCGTTTTTCCAGACACGCCCGAAACAAAGCATCCCAGCCACACTCCGGATTGAAGCAATCCGTAATATCCGCAACAAAAAGTGTCAATCCGATTGCCTTGGGGGCTGTTAACTTTGGGATACAGGCTGATACAATGTCGCGCTGAATCGGGTCTCAAATAATAATTCACTCGAAAATAAAGACATGCTGCAGAACTACGTTCCTATCCTCATATTTCTTGGTGTCGCAAGTGGCATTAGTATGGTCTTGCTCGGCCTGGGCTTCCTGATCGGCAACGGCCAAAAAGACGCGGAAAAACTCTCACCCTACGAGTGCGGATTTGAACCATTTGAAGATTCGCGAACAAAATTTGATGTTCGTTATTACCTGGTAGCCATTCTCTTTATTATTTTTGACCTCGAAATCGCTTTTCTCTTTCCATGGGCCGTATCGCTGGACGTGGTTGGTACGTTTGGCTTGATCTCAATGGGCATATTTCTGGGTTTACTGGTCGTGGGCTTCATCTATGAGTGGAAAAAGGGGGCCCTGGAATGGGACTGAGTAGCGCAGCTGAATCTACGCCAGCGACCGATGCTGCTGCTGTTGATGACAGCGGACAAAGCCTGCAAACGAAAGGTTTTGTCGTAACCAGCGTTGATGCTGTTATGAACTGGGCCAGAACGGGTTCCATGTGGCCAATGACCTTTGGTCTCGCATGCTGCGCCATTGAAATGATGCACGCGGGGGCCGCGCGCTACGACCTTGATCGCTTCGGTATTATTTTCCGCCCAAGTCCACGGCAATCGGACGTCATGATTGTTGCCGGCACGCTGGTCAATAAAATGGCCCCGGCGCTGCGCAAAGTCTATGACCAGATGCCGGAACCCCGCTGGGTGGTGTCAATGGGGTCCTGTGCGAATGGTGGCGGCTACTATCACTATTCTTATGCAGTCGTACGCGGATGTGATCGTGTAGTCCCGGTTGACGTTTATGTTCCTGGCTGTCCACCGACGGCGGAAGCGCTGGTATACGGGCTCATTCAGCTACAAAAGAAAATTCGACGTACCAGTACCATCGCCAGGTAATCACTGAGTAATGACTAGCAAACTCGAGACATTGGCTACTCGGATAGAGGCGCGCTTCGGCGAGCAGGTCACCCGTATTGCATCTGGCTGTGGCGAGTTGACCTACGAGGTAGGCAAGGATGACCTGCTCAAGGTTGCTGGTGCGCTGCGTGACGAAGCCGATTTTGGCATTGATCAGCTGATCGACGTCTGTGGCGTGGACTATCTCACCTATGGCCAGGACGAATGGGAAACACAAAGCGCGACCGACAGCGGTTTCAGTCGCGGCGTAAAACGTGAGCCGGTCATTCTTGACGAGAGCGATACTTTCGCGCCGCGTCGGTTTGCGGTCGTCTATCACCTGTTATCCGTAAAAAACAATATAAGACTGCGATTGCGTATTTTCACTGGCGAAAGCAATCCACCGATCGTGCCATCAGTTGTCGAGATCTGGAATTCGGCGAACTGGTTCGAGCGTGAGGCATTTGACATGTTCGGCATTCTCTTTGAAGGGCATCCGGACTTGCGCCGCGTGTTGACCGACTATGGATTCATTGGCCACCCGTTTCGCAAGGATTTTCCGCTCATCGGTAACGTCGAGGTGAAATACGACGCGGAGAAGGGAAGAGTCGCCTATCAGCCAGTAAGTATCGAGCCGCGCACATTGGTACCGCGTGTTATTCGCGACGACAATCGCTATTCAGCCGATTTGAAGGGCGACGCTACCGATGGCTGAGATACAAAATTTCACGATGAATTTCGGACCGCAGCATCCGGCAGCGCACGGCGTATTGCGCCTTGTTCTGGAAATGGATGGTGAGGTCATACAGCGAGCGGATCCACACGTCGGCCTGTTGCATCGCGGTACAGAAAAACTCGCAGAATCCAAACCGTTTAATCAAAGCATTGGTTACATGGATCGACTCGATTATGTGTCGATGATGTGCAACGAGCATGGTTACGTTCTCGCTATTGAAAAATTGCTCGGTGTCACGCCGCCGGTTCGTGCGCAATACATTCGCGTCATGTTCGATGAGATAACGCGCATTTTGAATCATCTGTTGTGGCTCGGTACTCACGGACTGGATATCGGTGCGATGACGATGTTCCTGTACTGTTTCCGTGAACGTGAAGACCTGATGGATGTTTATGAGGCAGTGTCGGGAACGCGCATGCATGCGACGTATTACCGCCCCGGTGGTGTTTATCGTGATCTGCCGGACTCGATGCCCAGGTACCAGTCCTCTAAATGGCGCAGCCAGAAAAATGTCGATCGCCTGAACGCGGTTCGCGAGGGTTCGTTACTCGATTTCATTGACGCGTTTTGTGACAAGTTCCCGGGTTGTGTCGATCAGTACGAGACCCTTTTGACCGACAACCGGATCTGGAAACAGCGCACGGTCAATATCGCAGTTGTTTCACCGGAGCGCGCATTGAATCTCGGCTTTACCGGGCCGATGCTGCGCGGATCAGGCGTTGAATGGGACCTGCGCAAGAAACAGCCCTACGAAGTCTATGACAAGATGGATTTCGATATCCCTGTGGGCGTCAACGGCGATTGTTATGACCGCTACCTTGTGCGCATAGAAGAAATGCGGCAGTCCAATCGAATAGTCAAACAATGTGTTGACTGGCTGCGGGCGAACCCGGGCTCCGTAATGCTGGAAGATTACAAAATTGCCGCGCCAAAACGTGTTGATATGAAAGACGATATGGAATCGCTAATCCACCATTTTAAATTGTTCACAGAGGGATACTGTGTTCCGGAAGGCGAAGCTTACGCTGCGGTTGAGCACCCGAAGGGCGAGTTCGGCGTGTACCTGGTTTCCGACGGGGCAAACAAACCGTATCGCGTCAAAATTCGTGCTGCCGGATTCGCGCATATCGCATCGATGTCGGAAATGGTCGTGGGACATATGCTGGCGGACGTCGTTGCTGTCATCGGCACACAGGACATTGTATTCGGTGAGATAGATCGATGAGTAACGATACAAACCTGTCGACCCATGTTTGCGAGGAAATCGAACGCTGGAAGGCCCGTTTTCCGGAAGACCGGCAACGCTCTGCTGTAATCGGTGCATTGCACGCTGTGCAGCATGAAAACGATGGTTATCTGACCGCAGAATTAATGAATGACGTCGCGGATTATTTGAGTTTGCCGACCATCCATGTATATGAAGTAGCAACATTCTATTCGATGTTCCAGACCAAACCGGTCGGTCGGCACAATGTCGCAATCTGTACCAATGTCGCGTGCATGTTGCGCGGCGCCGACGACATCGTCGATCACGTAGAGAAAAAACTCGGCATCAAGACAGGCGAGAGTACTGAGGATGGTCGCATCTATCTGAAGAGAGAAGAGGAGTGCCTTGCAGCGTGTTGTGGCGCGCCAATGATGATGGTTGATCACAAATACCATGAAAACCTGAGCAAAGAAAAAGTAGACGAACTACTGGACGGCCTCGAATGAGTGAGCTGCAACAGAATCTCGTTTGCTTTAACACCTTCGGTGAAGATGAACCGTGGACGCTTGAGACCTACGAAAAACTCGATGGTTATAAGACCTGGCGAAAAATCCTCGCCGGCAAGTTGACCCAGGACGAGGTCATAGACGAGGTAAAAGCCTCGGGACTACGCGGCAGAGGTGGTGCCGGTTTTCCGACCGGGCTTAAGTGGAGTTTCATGCCGCGCAACGCGCCGGTGCAGAGATACCTGGTTTGTAATTCGGATGAGAGTGAGCCTGGAACCTGTCACGATCGTGAAGTATTGCGTAACAACCCACACTGTCTGATTGAAGGCATGGCAATCGCGGCATACGCGATGGGCGCGACAATAGCCTACAACTATATTCGTGGAGAGTTTATCGACGAGCCAGTGCCGCGTTTCGAAGCTGCTCTAAAAGAAGCTTATGAGGCTGGATTGCTGGGCAAGAAAATACAAGGTTCGGATATCGACTTTGACCTTTATACATTCGTTGGTGCAGGCGCCTATATCTGTGGTGAGGAAACCGCGTTATTGGAATCGCTGGAGGGCAAGCAGGGCAAACCCCGCTTCAAGCCCCCATTTCCTGCGAATTTCGGTTTGTATGGCAAGCCAACAACCATTAACAACACACAAAGCCTGGCCAGCGTACCGGCGATCATGCGCAATGGCGCAACCTGGTTTGCCGAGCTTGGTCCTGAGGGATCTGGAGGCACTGCTCAGTTTTCCGTTTCTGGCCATATAGAAAAACCGGGCAACTATGAATTACCAATGGGCGTCCCGTTCAAAGACCTACTGGAACTTTGCGGCGGCGTTCTGGGCGGCAGAAAACTGAAAGCCGTAATACCTGGCGGCTCGTCTGTGCCTGTCATGCCGGCAGAAGCCATCATGGACTGCACGATGGATTACAGCGCTTTGCAGGCGGCTGGGTCATCGTTCGGCACAGGTGCGGTCATGGTGATGGATGAGACGACCTGCATGGTCAGCGTCCTGCGACGAATCTCCAGGTTCTACATGGCGGAGTCCTGTGGCCAGTGCACGCCGTGCCGCGAGGGCACAGGCTGGCTGTACCGCATGCTGACCCGAATTGTGGAAGGCCATGGCGAGATGGACGATCTCGACAAGCTCGTTGACGTCGCAAACAAGATTGAAGGCCATACGATATGTGCGCTGGGTGATGCCGCAGCATGGCCAGTACAGAGTTTCCTCAAGCACTTCCGGCATGAATTCGAGTACATGGTTAAACATCATGGTCGCAGCATTGTTGACGATGTATCCGAGGCCGCCGCATGAGCGACGATACCGTGAATATCGAAGTCGACGGCAAGCCGGTCGAAGCGAAGAGAGGGCAAATGGTCATCGAGGTGACTGATGCCGTTGGTGCCTACATTCCACGCTTTTGTTATCACGAAAAACTTTCAGTGGCAGCAAATTGCCGCATGTGCCTGGTCGAAATTGAGAAAGCGCCCAAGCCCATGCCCGCTTGCGCGACACCGGTAGGCGAGGGCATGAAGATATTCACGCGCTCGCCTGCGGCGATTGCTGCACAAAAAGCCACGATGGAATTTCTGCTGATTAACCATCCACTGGATTGCCCGATCTGTGACCAGGGTGGCGAATGCGAGTTGCAGGATCTTGCGCTGGGTTATGGCAGCGACGTATCCCGTTACAACGAACGCAAACGTGTCGTGAAAGATAAAAACCTCGGTCCATTGGTCTCCACTGATATGACCCGCTGTATTCATTGCACCCGTTGCGTACGTTTTGGCGAGGAAATTGAAGGCCTGCAGGAACTGGGCACGATCGGTCGCGGTGAAAATTTACAAATCAGCACGTACATTGAAAAGAGTGTCGACCACGAGTTGTCGGCAAACATCATTGATATATGCCCGGTCGGTGCGTTGAATAACAAACCGTATCGTTACAGCGCGCGTGCCTGGGAAATGATGCAGCTTGCCACTATTTCACCGCACGACTGCGTCGGTTCCAATATGTCTGCGCACGTATTACGCGGCACCATAAAACGCGTTGTTCCACGCGAAAATGAAGCAATTAATGAAACCTGGTTATCTGATCGTGATCGTTTCAGTTACCAGGGTATTTATAGCAGCGATCGTCTGCTTACCCCGAAAGTCAAAGAGAACGGGGTTTGGCAGGAAATTGCCTGGCAAGAAGCCTTGCAGATACTGACGAAGAAAATAAAAGAGGCCGCTGGCAATCAAATTGGGATGCTCGCGGCAGCGAGTTCAACCGTTGAAGAATTTTACCTGCTGTCGCGTCTGGCGGAGCACGTGGGTTCGGCCAATATAGATCACCGAATACGGCAAAAGGATTTTTCGGATCAGGACAGTGACCCGCTGTTTCCGTGGCTTGGCTGCGATATTCAGGACATCGAAAGCAGTGATGCGATTCTGATTGTTGGTTCGAATTTACGCAAAGAGGCGCCAATTATCGCGCATCGGGTGCGCAAAGCAGCGTTGTCAGGATCGAAAGTAAATTTTGTCAACGGCCAGAAGTACGATTATAACTTTGCTATTGGCGAGTATCTCCTCGGTGCCAGTTTGGCGGAGAAACTTGCCGGCATTGCGGTGGCAGCTGCAGGCAAGCGCGACCTGCCGGCGTCAATTGCAAAATTCTGCGAAGGCGTCGAAGCGACAAGAGCACAAAAACAAATTGCGGCAACGCTGTCTGCGGCGGAGAAGCCGTTACTATTTACTGGTCTGATCGCCGGGCGTCACAGGGCTGCGTCGGCGGTTCGTGCGCTCGCGGCGGCGATCGCAAATTTCACCGGGGCACGTGTAGGCACATTGTCTGATGGCGCGAATTCGGCCGGTGCACACCTGGCCGGAGTGCTGCCGCAACGTGGCCCAGGCGGCGTGGCACGGAATAAGCCGGGACTACATGCTGGTGTCATGCTCGATGCACCGTTGGATGTCGTATTGTTGTTTGGCGTAGAACCAGACAAAGATATCGAGAGTATTGCCAGTGTCACGGAGAAACTGGCGGCAAATAAATTCGTTGTGTCACTTTCACCTTACCGAACAGAGTCACTTGAGTCGGCGGCAGATCTTTTGTTACCCATTGGCACATTTGCGGAAACTTCGGGAACGTTCGTTAACTGCGAGGCGCGCTGGCAGAGTTTTGGTGGCGTAGCTAAGCCTGTTGGTGATTCGCGACCGGGTTGGAAAGTGTTACGCGTTCTTGGCAATCTTCTCGATGCGGAAGATTTTGACTACCAGACCAGTGAAGATGTCAGGGATGAACTCCTCGCAAAATTAGGTGATATCGAGCCGGATAACACCTACAAAGGACAAAAGGCGATTGACGATTTCGGCAGTGCCGATGCTGCCGATCACGATATCGATACTCCAATCTACCAAATTGACTCCGTCGTTCGAAGAGCGACAGCGTTACAGCTTACGCCCGAAGCAAAACGACGTCCTCGTGAGCAATCATGAAAGCGCTGATTCCTAACTTCGTTCTCGAGTGGTGGGCCTTTATGTGGGGGCTTTTGCCGCCATTGATGCAATACCTGGTCGAAACGACGTTCTGGATACTGGTCGTCACGATCTCCGTAATTTTGACCGTGGCGTTTACGACTTATTTCGAGCGTAAAGTGATCGGCTACATGCAGGGCCGCATCGGACCGAATCGTGTCGGGCCGCTTGGCCTGGGGCAACCGTTTGCAGACGTCATCAAGCTTCTGATCAAGGAAGTTGTCATTCCGCAGAAGTCGAATCGATATCTCTTTGTTATCGCGCCAATGTTGTCACTTATTCCCGCGCTGGCCACCTGGGCCGTCATACCATTGAATGACACGTTCGTTATCGCCGACATTGACGCGGGGCTTTTGTATGTTCTCGCGCTGACTTCCGTGGGTGTTTACGGGGTCATACTCGCCGGGTGGGCGACCAACTCAAAATATGCTTTCCTCGGCGCAATGCGCTCGGCTGCGCAGATCGTTGCTTATGAGATCGCCATGGGTTTTGCGCTCGTTGGTGTGTTGATGGCGGGTGGCAGTCTCAACCTGGGCGATATTGCATCGGCACAGGCAGGTGGCGTCAGTAACTGGTTTTTCTTGCCGTTATTGCCACTGTTCGTTGTTTATTTTGTATCCGGTGTTGCGGAAACAAACCGCGCGCCATTTGATGTCACCGAAGGCGAGTCTGAAATCGTTGCCGGTTTTCACGTCGAATACTCCGGCGTGGCGTTTGCACTGTTTTTCCTCGCTGAGTACGCCAACATCATTCTCATCTCTGCAATGACGGCGATATTTTTCCTCGGTGGATACGCCTCGTTTTTTGCGGGTTGGACATTTCTTGGAGAAGGCAACTTTCTCAGGGAACCAAGCTTCATCTGGCTGGCGATGAAGATCTGCTCCTTTATTTTCGTGTTCTTCTGGATACGTGCAACCTTTCCGCGCTATCGCTATGACCAGATCATGCGACTTGGCTGGAAGGTCTTCATACCCGTGACAATTGTCTGGATCATTGTAGAAGCAGTCATGTCGTGGATGCAGGTTGGCCCTTGGTCGGTTGCGGCATCAGGAATGGTGGGTTAGCGATGAATAAACTCGTCAGCTTGATCAAAACATTCACACTCTGGGAGTTGTGGAAGGGTCTGTGGGTCACACTTCGAAATTTCTTTCGTCCGGCAGTGACCATTAATTACCCGGAAGAAAAGGGACCGCAATCGGCTCGTTTTCGCGGCCTGCATGCGTTGCGTCGTTACCCCAACGGTGAAGAACGCTGCATTGCCTGCAAGCTGTGCGAAGCCGTTTGTCCTGCGTTGGCGATTACGATCGAATCCGATGTCGGTGAAGACGGAACGCGGCGTACGAGTCGCTATGATATTGATTTGTTCAAATGCATCTATTGCGGTTTTTGTGAAGAAGCCTGCCCGGTAGATGCAATTGTTGAAACGCGTATACATGAATACCACATGGAAGCCGCGGGCGAGAACATCATGACCAAAGACAAGCTCCTGGCTGTTGGCGACAAGTTTGATGCAATGATTTCAGCTGATAAAGCAGCTGATGCGAAGTACAAGTAGAGGATAGACAGACTTTGTTTCACGCAATTCTCTTTTACTTTTTTGCCACGGTATTGATTGCCGCTGCACTCGGCGTGATTTTTTCACGCAATCCGGTGCATGCCGTGATGTTGCTGGTGCTGGCATTTTTTCAGAGCGCGGTGCTGTGGCTGCTTATCGAAGTTGAATTCCTGGCGCTGGTACTGGTGCTGGTTTATGTCGGTGCCGTAATGGTGCTGTTCCTGTTTGTCGTCATGATGCTGGATATCAATGTCGAGAAGGAGGAGGGTGGTTACGCCCGCTATTTGCCGCTTGGTCTCCTGGTTGCGGGCTTGATGGTGACTGAATTGATCCAGGTCATCTGGGTGCGCGGCAATACGGACACGACTGTCGGGACATTCGCGGCAACGCCCGAGGGCTACAGCAACACCAAAGCCCTTGGGTCAGTGTTGTATACCGAACATGTATACGCCTTCGAGATTGCGGCCGTCATTTTATTGCTGGCAATCATTGCCGCGATTACGTTGACGATGCGCAAACGACCAGGATTAAAACTGCAAAACATCTCGGCTCAGGTTGCTGTAAAGGCGAAAGACCGCGTACGTATTGTCAAGATGGAATCTGAAAAACCGGATACGGAGTCGCAAGAGTGATTGGCTTACAACACTACCTGACTTTATCGGCCGTGCTGTTTGCACTGAGCATTGCTGGCATCTTCGTCAACCGACGTAACCTCATTTTGCTGCTGATGTGCATCGAGTTGATGTTGCTTGCTGTTAATTTCAATTTCGTCGCGTTTTCGCGGCACCTGGGGGACGAAACAGGGCAGGTATTTGTCTTTTTCATTCTGACGGTCGCCGCGGCAGAAGCGGCCATTGGTCTGGCAATACTCGTTGTGTTATTCCGTAATCGACGCTCCATCAATGTCCAGGAGCTGGACTCCATGAAAGGTTAGGCGATAGCGTGCACGATATTCATCTGACAATTGTGTTGGCACCACTGGCCGCGGCCATAGTGGCCGGCCTGTTTGGCCGGCAGATTGGTCGTGCGGGTGCGCATTGGGTAACGGTCATTGCGGTTGGGCTTTCTTTCGTGCTGTCCGTCCTGGTGCTGAAAAATCTCTATTGGGATGGCGGGCAGACAGAAAATTACAACTTGTATACCTGGGCTGTCAGTGACGGCTTGCGTATGGAAGTGGGCTTCCTGATCGACCGACTAACTGCACTCATGATGGTCGTGGTGACTTTCGTATCATGGATGGTGCACATCTACACCATCGGTTACATGCGTGATGACCCTGGTTATCAGCGCTTTTTCAGTTTCATATCGCTGTTCACGTTTGCAATGCTGATGCTGGTCATGTCGAACAATTTCCTGCAGCTGTTTTTTGGCTGGGAAGCGGTTGGCCTGGTTTCCTACCTGCTTATTGGTTTCTGGTACAAGAAAGAGACGGCGATTCTTGCCAACCTGAAAGCGTTCCTGGTTAATCGGGTCGGCGACTTCGGCTTTATTCTGGGCATCGCTGGCGTTGTTATGTTCGCCAATTCACTCGATTACGCGACAGTATTTGCGAGCGCCGATCAAATCGCGACGCAGAATATAGAAGTGTTTGCGGGCAAACCGTGGAACGCGATGACGGTAATCTGCATCTTGCTGTTCATTGGTGCGATGGGTAAGTCTGCACAAGCGCCATTGCATGTCTGGCTGCCGGATTCCATGGAAGGCCCGACACCAATCTCTGCATTGATCCACGCTGCAACGATGGTCACCGCCGGCATTTTCATGGTGGCGCGTATGTCGCCGCTTTTCGAGCTTTCGGAAACGGCATTGGCTGTCGTAATGACCATTGGCGCACTGACAGCGTTTTTTATGGGCCTGGTTGGAATTGTACAAAACGACATCAAGCGAGTTGTTGCTTATTCCACGCTGTCGCAACTCGGGTATATGACGGTTGCACTGGGTGCATCTGCCTACAGTGCGGCGATTTTCCACCTGATGACACACGCGTTCTTCAAAGCGCTGCTGTTCCTCGCTGCTGGCTCGGTCATTATCGCCATGCACCACGAACAGGACATTCGCAAGATGGGCGGGTTGCGCAAGTACATGCCAATTACCTACTGGACGGCATTGATCGGCACGCTCGCATTGATCGGTTTCCCGGGCTTTTCGGGCTTCTTCTCCAAAGATGTGCTGATCGAGGCAGTCAAGGATTCACACTGGCTTGGCCAGGGCCCCGTTTACTGGATTGCCTACCTGAGCGTCTTGCTGGGTGTGTTCGTCACGGCGTTGTATTCATTCCGCATGTTCTTCCTCGTTTTCCATGGCAAGGAACGCATGGACAAGGAGACCAGGTCGCACTTGCATGAGACGCCATCGGTGATAACAGGACCGCTTATCCTGCTGGCAATTCCTTCTGCAATTATCGGCTGGTTCACGATCGAGCCGGTTCTGTTTGGTGGCTTTTTCGGTGACGCGATATTTGTGTTGGAAAACCACGACGTACTGGCGCACCTGGGCGAGTCTTTCCACGGCAGCGCTGCATTCGTGCAGCACGCCATGCAGGGACCAGCGGTGTACCTGATGGCGGGCGGATCGCTAACGGCGTGGTTCCTGTACCTGAAGCGCCCGGATCTGCCGGAAAAACTGGCGGCGAAAATGTCCGGAATTTACAACCTGCTGGATCGCAAATACTACTTCGATGATTTGTACATCAGGGGATTCGCTGCTGGCGGTCGCCGCATCGGCCAGTTCCTGTGGAAAAAAGGTGACGAGCAGTTGATTGACGGGATGCTGGTGAATGGCACGGCAAATACTGTTGCTCGACTCGCAGGTGTATTGCGTCAATTACAAACGGGTTACCTCTATCACTATGCGTTTGCCATGTTTATCGGCATGACGCTGTTCCTCGGCTGGATGTTATGGGCATGATGCAAAACATCCTTAGCCTGCTGATCTGGTTGCCAATCTTTGGTGGCATTGCGGTATTGCTGTTTGGTGACGCCGGCGATTCGAAAAGCACGAAGGCCGGTAGCATGCGTTGGCTTGCACTTGCTATTTCGCTCGCGGCGTTCGTCTTGAGTCTTCTTCTGTATGGCAATTTCGACACGACAACTGCGGCGATGCAGTTTGTCGAGAAAACAAGCTGGATTGGTGCGCTCAACGTTGAGTATTACCTGGGCGTCGACGGAATTTCGGCACCGCTGATTTTGCTGACTACTTTTATCACGCCACTGGTAATTATTGCTGGCTGGGAAACGATCAAGGTTCGTCCGGCGCAATATTTCGCTGCGTTCCTGATTCTCGAAGGCCTGATGATTGGCGTCTTCTCGGCGCTCGATGGCCTGCTGTTTTACGTGATGTGGGAAGCGATGCTGGTACCGATGTTTCTCATCATCGGTATATGGGGTGGCGAACGGCGTGTCTACGCAACCCTCAAGTTCTTCCTGTATACGTTCCTGGGCTCAGTACTGATGCTGGTTGCGTTTATCTATCTTTATAACAAGACAGGTAATTTCAACTTCTACTCCTTCATGGAAGTGCCGCTCACGCTGAAGGAACAACAGTTAATCTTCATCGCGTTCCTGCTCGCGTTTGCGGTCAAGGTACCGATGTGGCCGGTACATACGTGGTTACCGGATGCGCACGTTGAAGCGCCAACCGGCGGTTCGGTCGTCCTGGCCGCAATCATGTTGAAAATGGGTGGTTACGGCTTTATCCGTTTGTCATTGCCGATGTTGCCGGATGGCAGCGAGTATTTCGCCGGGCTGATGATCGCCCTGTCGCTGATAGGCGTCGTCTACATCGGTTTTGTCGCGTTGATGCAAAAGGACATGAAAAAACTCATTGCGTATTCATCGATCGCACACATGGGTTTTGTAACACTCGGATTTTTCATCTTGTGGTCGATCGGCGGTGGCAGCGGTGCCGAACTCGGCATCACTGGCGGCATGGTGCAGATGATTTCCCATGGCCTTGTATCCGGCGCGATGTTCCTGTGCGTCGGCGTGCTTTATGACCGCATGCACAGCCGTGAAATTGGTGACTACGGTGGTGTGGCAAATACGATGCCGAAGTTTGCAGCTTTCATGGTGTTGTTTGCTATGGCTAATGCCGGCTTACCCGGCACATCCGGTTTCGTCGGCGAGTTCATGGTTATTATTGCCAGCTTCAAAGCAAATTTCTGGTACGCATTTTTTGCCGCGAGCACATTGATACTGGGTGCCGCGTACACGTTGTGGATGGTCAAACGCGTAATTTACGGTGAGGTGACCAACCAGAATGTTGCCAAACTGACCGACTTAAACCACCGTGAATTTATTGTCCTGGGCGTGCTGGCCATTGCGGTTCTGCTGGTAGGTCTCTGGCCTGCACCGCTCGTCGACATGATGTCGGTGACAGTGCGTGAGTTGCTCGTACAAATCGGCCAAACGAAGCTCACAGGAATTTAGGGTGCAATCAGAATGATATTCGGCCAATTTTCAGCTGCAGCTCCCGAGATCACGTTGTTGATCATGATCTGTGTGGTGCTCATTGCGGATCTGTTTATTTCAGACGAGAACCGCGTAGTGACGTTCTGGCTGAGCATTGCCTCGCTGCTCGTTACGGGCTGGGCGCTGGTCGCCAGCGCTCCCGAGGCTCGGACGCTGCTGTTTGACGGCAGTTACGTCAGCGATGCGCTGTCACAGATATTAAAACTGGCGGCGTGCGGCATGGTTGGCGTGGGCTTCTGGTATGCCAGAGACTATTTACGACAAAACCAACTGCTGAAGGGCGAGTTCTACCTGTTGGGATTGTTCGGCCTGCTTGGCATGATGATCATGATTTCGGCCAATAGCCTGTTGATTATGTACCTTGGCCTGGAAACGCTGTCCCTGTCTCTGTACGCATTGGTGGCATTCGACAGAAACTCGGCCGCAGCGGCTGAAGCGGCGATGAAGTACTTCGTCCTCGGCGCAATTGCCTCCGGCGCATTTTTGTACGGTATTTCCTGGGTCTATGGCGTCACTGGCAGCCTGCAGTTCGACGAGATCGCCGCGGCAGTGCAGGGTGGCGAAGCAAACGGTATGCCACTGTGGTTCGGCATGGCTTTCATGATCGCTGGTATCGCCTTCAAGTTCGGCGCTGTGCCATTTCATATGTGGTTGCCTGACGTCTACCAGGGCGCCCGTTCGCCGATTACGCTTTACATCGCCTCCGCACCGAAGCTTGCAGCACTGGCACTGCTCCTGCGAATTCTCGTGGATGGCCTGGGCGACCTGCATGGCGTGTGGCAGGGCATGATCATGGTAATGGCGGTACTGTCACTCCTGATCGGCAATATCGTTGCGATCGCACAGACCAATATCAAGCGCATGTTCGGCTATTCAGCGATAGCACATGTTGGCTTCATCCTGCTGGCCGTGTTTACAGGCACTGAGACCGGCTATGCGGCGGCATTGTTCTATACGCTGACCTACGTAGTCATGGCCGCAGGCGCGTTCGGCATGGTTATCCTGCTGAGCCGCAACGGATTCGAGGCCGAGAACCTGGCCGATTTCAAGGGACTCAATGCGCGCAGCCCCTGGTATGCACTAATGATGCTGTTCTTCATGTTCGGCATGGCCGGCGTACCGCCGTGGGTTGGATTTATCGCTAAACTGAATGTCATTAGCGCTGTCCTCGATGCCGGATTCCCCGGGCTCGCCATCCTGATGGTGCTCGCATCTGTAATTGGCGCGTATTACTACCTGCGCGTGATTTGGTACATGTATTTCGAGGCGGCAGAGGATCGCTCTGTTTTCCAGGCGAATATCGATACAAAAGTGATACTCAGCCTGAATGGCCTCGCAGTGCTGGTTTTAGGCGTAATGCCGGGCTGGTTGCTGGCCGTTTGTATCGACACAATAGCCCGTACCTACTAACAACGAATTTAGTAGCAATTCTTAGCCCCAAACGGGTTGTAATAAGGGGTAGCTGTTTGTATGATGCCGCCCCTACTGATGCGGGGTGGAGCAGTCTGGCAGCTCGTCGGGCTCATAACCCGAAGGTCGCAGGTTCAAATCCTGCCCCCGCTACCAAAAATATACGCCGGTCCCCAGAAAGGGGGTCCGGCGTTTTTTTTCGCTGCAACTTCACGCGCACCACTAATTGATCAGATAGGCGTAGCTAATTCCAATGGCCTGATAGTCGCCGCCGGATTTGGTGGCAATGCCATTGCTGAAACTCGCCTTTATCGCATGAGCGCCCTTGAACGGGTAGGCGAGGGTGATTCCAAATCGGGAATTCCTTTGAAAGTCCGCAGCTTTGTTGCCGCCGAATGTTGAGCGGCCACCGAGGTAATAGTTCAGATCGAGTGATCCCCAAAAACCCGGGCGGAAGCGGCGAATGACGCTGAAGTCGATCGCCGTGATTGGATCCTGCTTGCGGGTTTGTCCGAGAAATTCGTCGTTGTTTTCAAAAAACCAGGCTCCTACCGCCAGTTCCATCACCCACTTTTTTGAGACTAGCGGCTGCGTATAACCCAGCCTTGCCCGGACGGCCCAACGGTTGGTGCCGATGTTAATCAGTCTGTCCGCATCGTATTGACCGGTCGGGGCGACTATCTTCACGCTGGCGCCCAGGACTGGCTGCGGGTTTTGACGGAATTCCTGAAAAGCCTCGCGGTTCATCGAGGGTGCCCCGATGAGGTTTATTGACAGCAACGCGGAAACATCGCCGATTCCGCTGACGTCGCGTCGACCCGATTCATCCGCCAACATTCCCGTTGTTGTGCCGTCGGCGAACGGTACTTCAAACTGAAAGTTACTGGTTCAGCCGAAAAGTTTGATCGTCTGCTGATAGGCAATGACAAGCGAATTTATCTTCGAGTCAACGCCCGTGATGGGTAGCGACGGATCCATGACTACGTCGCCCTCTTGATGCCCATATCCAAGCACCAAAAGTTTCGTGCCTTGCGGTGCTGGCCAATACGCACGAGGCGCAAGGTCCTG